>Ga0182013_10000674_pt1 | contig 47041 bp, 41 predicted proteins | sample 612S2MmetaG_FD_120487 | JGI IMG/M metagenome (GOLD analysis project Ga0182013, IMG submission 120487) | Permafrost microbial communities from Stordalen Mire, Sweden - 612S2M metaG | ecosystem: Environmental > Terrestrial > Soil > Wetlands > Permafrost | place: Sweden: Stordalen | collected...
TGCACGACGAAGTTGCCCTGGATCAACGCGTATGGCGGGGTAAAGGCAACCTCCTCCGCCCGCACCGGATCGATGGCGAGGAAGACAATGTCGGTTTCGCCGCGTTTGAACGCATCGAAGGCCTTGCCGGCCGCGTCGAAGGTGACGAGGTCTACGGCGACGCCGAGGCGCTGACCGAGGCTCTTGGCCAGTTCCACCGACACGCCGGCGGGCGAGCCGGTTGCAGCATCGGACTGCGCCAGCACGATATTGCCGAGATTGATCGAGGCGCGCAGTCGCCCGGTCGGCGCCAGATCCTGCACGACGTTCTTTGCTACGGCTGTCATTGCTGGCCATATCCTGTGAAGCGAGGGAGGCGCAATCTATCGCCGATCGCGCGGGATGCAAACGAGGCGTGGCGGCTATGGTGACGGCCCATCTCGCCTATCGGACCGCAACGCGATAGCTTTATTCGCGGTTCGCGCATGATCTTGTCCGAAAGCCGGTTTCTGCTTTTTCGGATCGTGCGCTAAGCGCCCGAAGCGGCGCATCACATCGAGGAGGATTCCATGACGTTATTGACCAGGCGCTCGTTGGCCTTGTTGCCGGCATTGGCGCCGTTCTTGTCGATCGGGTCGGCACACGCGGCCGCCCTCAATCCGGCGGCCGTGACCTTCAAGCTGCCCGATCAAATCCAATGGACACCGCCCTCCCCGGCCGGCAGCCAGGCTTCGGTGCTGGTCGGCGATCCGACCAAGGAAGGGCTCTATCTCGTGCTGACGAAATGGCTCGCGGGCAACCATTTCAGCCACCCGCATTTCCACCCGCACGACCGTTTCATCACCGTGCTCAAGGGCACCTGGTGGGTCGGCAGCGGCACTAAATATGATCCTGACGGTACCGTGCCGATGCCGGCGGGCACCTTCGTGACCCATTACGGGCAGCAGGTTCATTTCGACGGTGCCAAGGACGAGGACGCTGTCCTCCTCATCGTCGGCGAGGGCCCGGGAACGTCAACACCGGCGGAAGTCAAATAGCGGAGCGGCGGCGCATCGCGGTCGATCGGCTATGCGGCCGATCGCGCCGCTGCACGGATGCTCGGGACATCGCTTTCCGCGCCGGAGCGTTTGGCGCGGTCGAGAATGAGCTCGATCGAGGCAATCTCGGTACGATTGCGGCCGTTGTCCTTGGCGCGATAGAGCGCATGATCGGCCTGCGCCAACAGCGCCGAGATATCGAGAACCGCGTCATAGCTGATGACGACGCCAATGCTGACGGTTGCCACCACCGGCCGGCCGTCAACATCGCTGGTCGCCTTGGCAAACGAGGTGCGGATTTGCTCGGCGACTGCGATCGCCCGCTCCCGCGTCGTATCGACCAGCACAGCGGCGAATTCCTCGCCGCCAAGCCGGCCGAACAGGTCGGTGCGCCGTATGCAGCCGCCCGCCACTTCGGCGAACCGCGTCAGCACGCGATCGCCGATGGCGTGGCCGAACCGGTCGTTGATCGATTTGAAATTATCGAGATCGAGCAGCATGACGGCGATCGGATGCGGATCGCTCGCCTGCCGTTTGAGCTGGGCCTCGCCGTCCTGGAGGAAGGCGCGGCGATTGGCGATGCCGGTGAGCGGATCGACCAGCGCGGCGGTTTTATGGCGATGCTCGGTGCGCTCCTTCGCCATCGCCAAAAGGATGAAGGCGATCGAGATCGTGAACAACAGTGCCTCGAAGCTCAGCACGGTCATCCAGACGCTTTCGAACACTTCGTTGCCGGTCGGCGACCACGGCAACATCGCGCCGAACGGCGTGCGCAACAGGTAGAGCGCGCCATGGGCGAATAGCATGAAAATCGCCGGCCAACGGGAGACCAACGCCTCGCCGCGCCCGCGCCAGAATTCATAAGCCGTGGCCCAGGTATAGGCGGTGATGATGCCGGAGCTGATCAGCACGCGCAGGTCCCAGGAAGCGGCAATGCTCGGAATGCGGCATAGCACCAGCCACAGCGCGGCGCCGCCGAACAGCAGCATCGGCTGCGTCCGGCGGTGATCGAACACGCGCGCGCCGGTCCATGTCAGGGCGAAGGCCGTAAACAGCAAGGCGTTGGCAAGGTCGATCGAGACCAGATCGGGCACCGATCCGAACATGCCGAATAGCACCACCGACGCCGCACGCAACAGGTCGGCAAAACCCCACCATGCCACGGCATAGATCGCCGTGTTCTGCACCCAGGCGAACAACAGAAGCAATCCGAGGATTGCTTCCACGTAGATCGTCACCAGAAACAAAGTATTGACGTCGAGATTCATCGTGCTCAACCAGATCGACCCCGCCCACGGGTAAAGCATGCAGAAGAAACCCGTTTTGCCGGCATAGCGCGCGCGCCGGAAACAATCAGTGAATAGCCGTAGCGGTCTAGCCCGCATGCCAAGTTATGGTTTCGACTGTGTTTCGCGAGACCGGCCAATGCCGGCCGTCTTGTTTCCCCACCGTTGGTCATCTAGGGTCATTCCGCTCGGGAATTTACGGCGATGCAGCTGCGCAACGGCATCATTGAGGCGATCGGCAATACGCCGCTCATCAGACTCAAAAGGGTTTCAGAGGCCACTGGCTGCGCCATCCTCGGCAAGGCCGAATTCATGAACCCGGGCCAGTCGGTCAAGGACCGGGCGGCGCTGTTCATCATCAAGGATGCGGTCAAACGGGGCGCGCTGCGGCCCGGCGGCGTCATCGTCGAGGGCACCGCCGGCAACACCGGCATCGGGCTCGCTTTGGTCGGCAATGCCATGGGATTCCGCTCGGTGATCGTAATCCCGGAAACGCAGAGCCAGGAAAAAAAGGACACGCTAAGGCTGTGCGGCGCGGAATTGATCGAAGTCCCGGCCGTGCCCTATTCCAACCCCAACAATTACGTCAAAGTCTCCGGGCGCCTTGCCGCGCAATTGGCCAAGACCGAAAAGAACGGCGCGATCTGGGCCAACCAGTTCGACAATGTCGCAAACCGCGAGGCCCATATCGAGGGCACCGGACCGGAGATCTGGCAGCAGACCGACGGCACGGTCGATGGCTTCGTTTGCGCGGTCGGCACCGGTGGCACGCTTGCCGGCACCGCCATTGCACTCAAAGCTTTGGCGCTCAAGGCAGCAGCCGACAAAGCGGTGCGCATTGCGCTTGCCGATCCGATGGGGGCTGCGCTTTTCAGCTACTACACGACCGGCGTGCTGAAATCCGAAGGCTCCTCGATCACCGAGGGCATCGGCCAGGGCCGCATTACCAAAAATCTCGAAGACGCGCCGATCGACACGGCCTACCAGATTCCCGATGCCGAAGCGGTGTCGATCATCTTCGACCTGCTCGAACACGAAGGCCTCTGCCTCGGCGGCTCTTCTGGGATCAACATTGCCGGCGCGGTTCGCCTCGCCAAGGAGCTCGGGCCCGGCCATACTGTGGTGACCGTGCTTGCCGATTACGGGACGCGCTACCAGTCGAAGCTGTTCAATCCGCAATTCCTGCGCGAGAAAAACCTGCCGGTGCCGCCGTGGCTCGAGCGCAAGTCGAGCATCAAGGTTCCCTATGAATGAACTTCACGGTCACGCCGGCGTTAGCCATTGAGAGCAATCATGTTGCGAACCGATAATACTTCTGCCCCCTCGCCCACGAGCCGCTGGCTGGTGTCGACCGATTGGCTGGCCGAGCATCTGCGCGATGCCAACGTCGTTGCGGTCGACGCTTCCTATTTTTTGCCGACGCAAAACCGCGACGCCCATGCCGAATACCGCAGCGGCCATATCCCCGGCGCCGTGTTCTTCGATATCGAGGCGGTCAGCGATCACTCGACCGACTTGCCGCACATGCTGCCCGGCCCGACGCAATTCGGCGCGGCCGTCGGCGCTCTCGGCATCGGCGACGGCGACACGGTCGTCGTCTACGACAGCGTCGGACTGCTTTCCGCGGCGCGCGTGTGGTGGACGTTCCGCCTGTTCGGCTCGAAATCGGCCTATATTCTCGACGGCGGCTTGCCGAAATGGAAAGCCGAGGGCCGCCAGATTGAGGCCGGCGATGTCAGACCGCGGGCGACCAAAACATTCACTGCACAAATGAATGTCGCCGCCGTCGCCACCCTTGACGAGGTGCGGCTCGCGCAAGCCAGCGATTCAACGCAGATCGTCGACGCCCGCTCGGCGGAACGCTTTGCCGGCAAGATGCCGGAGCCGCGGCCGGGATTACGGTCGGGTCACATACCGCGGTCCTTCAACGTGCCTTACGACCGCTTGCTTGAGAACGGTCGGCTGGCCTCGCGCGAGCGCGTCGTGGCGGCGTTTACCTCCGCGGGCGTCGATCTCGACCAGCCTATCATCACCAGCTGCGGCTCAGGCGTCACCGCCGCGATCCTGACCTTCGCGCTCGAATCGATCGGCAAAGAACCGAAGGGCCTTTACGACGGCTCCTGGGCGGAATGGGGCTCGCGCCCCGATCTTCCGGTCGAGCGCGGCTGACCTGGGGCTAATAGGACCTGGGGGTTATAAGACCTGAGGCCATCGCGCCTGCTCGCGAGAGGAGCTATGTCATGTCGGAAAATACTGGGTGTCGTCACCCATCATCCATGCCGACATGGCTGTGTTCCCCGCACCAACCGTCGTTCTGAACGATTGCCCATTCCTGGACGGTCGACGACGACGGCGCCGGTGCATGCCGCCGGCATTCGCCGCGCTTCGCGTGCTGGCGCAGATGCGTCTCCGGCTGATCGTCCGCTAACGGCCACCAAAACTTGCAATTGCGACAACGTAGGTTCGAATTCTCATACGACATTAGGCCGCCTCCAGATTTGGCTCGCGCTCAAATCGATCGGCAAAGAGCCGAAGGACCTCTATGACGGCTCCTGAACGGAATGGTGCTCGCACCCCGATCTGCCGGTCGAGCACGGATAGAAACCCTGCTCAATTGATCTTAATACCCGCCGCCTTCGCCAGCACGATATTCGCCGCAACTTCCTTTTTGATGAGCGCATCGAATTCCGCGGGCGATAGCGGCATCGGTTCGATGCCTTGCGGTTTAAGCTTGTCCATCACCGCCGGTTCGGCCATCGCCTGTTGCGTTTCCTGGCGCAGGCGCTCGACAATGGCGCGATCGGTGTGGGCGGGCACGAACAGGCCCATCCAGTAATTGTAATCGGAATCCGCGTAGCCGGCCTCGATCGTGGTCGGCACGTTCGGCAGCGATGTCGATCGTTTTGGCGTACAGACCGCGAGCGCGACGAGCTTACCGTCGGCGATGAAGGGCAGCGCGGACGGCACTCCCATGCAGGCAAAATCGACCCGCCCTGTCATGACTTCGGTGATTGCTTCAAGGCCGCCTTTGAACGGCACGTGGGTGGCGTTGAACCCGGCGCTCAAGCGAAGTCGTTCCGCGGCCAAATGCGTCGCGCTGCCGATTCCCGCCGAGCCGAAGGTCATGTTCTCGGATTTTGCCGCGCTCACGAATTGGCTGAGCGTCTTGATACCCTTCGAGGGGGCGATGATGACAACATTGGGAACAGTTCCGAATGGGATGACAGCGGAAAAGTCGCGCGTCACGTCGTACGGCGCGTCCGGATAGATGGCTGGCGCCGCGGAATGCGCCGATGCATTGACGAGGAGAGTGTAACCGTCCGGCGGCGCTTGAGCGACGACGGCGCAGCCGATCGTGCCGCCCGCTCCGCCACGGTCTTCCACCACAATTGGCTGGCCAAGCCGCGCCGACAACGGGTCGAGCACGACACGCCCGACAATGTCGATGCTGCTGCCCGCCGAAAAAGGGACGATGGCGCGAAGAGGTCGCGAGGGCCAATTCGGCTCGGCCGATACGCTGCCAAGGGGAAGCGGGCAAGCGAGCGCCGCCATGGCAACCCGTAAAAATTCGCGGCGCGTCGTCATGGATGGGTCCTCCTGCGTCGCCGAGTGGCCGTGAACCGGCTGCCGTTTGCGCGGTCGCAACATCGAAGAACCTCGCCGCGAAAGCAAGCGTCGGGGTCTGAAAAGTTACGTTTAAGGGCGAGACTGAAATGCGCGAAAGCCGCAGGAGCGTGTCCTGCGGCTTTGCGTAGTTGCGCCCGCTGCGGGGAGAGCGGAATTCAGCGTGCGCCAGTAAATTGGTCTTAGAGTTTCGAGCCCTGATCGCCGTCTCCGCCGAGCCGGTCCTGAAACCTGTCGCCAGGACCGCCATGACCGTCTGACCCGAAGCGGCCGCCATTGTGTCCCCAGCCGTGATCGCCATGAGCGTCACCACGGCCGTACTCGTTGAAGGCGTGCAGGCGATGATGCGGCCGTAAGATGTGGGCGAGCGCCGTGAAGCGGCCCTTTTGCTCGTCCGTGAGGCTCGCATACAACGGCGTGCCGGTATCGGCGAGCTTCTTCAGCGCCGCACTGGCCTTGGCCATAGTGTCCGCGCGTCGCGCCAGCCGATCGAACGGCGACGCCGGCGGCGCCGATTGATCGGCGGCCTGACGCGCCTCGCGGGCTTGCATGCGCTGGATGCGCAACTGCACCCGATCGCGTAGCGCTTGCTCGAACGGCGGCCAATTCTTCGTCTGGTCGGGCGTGAGTTCGAGACCGGCCTTGAGCGCGGCGATCCGTGCGTCGGCGAATGCGTTAACATCGGCCACGCTCGGCCGATGCCGATGCTCCGCGCCGGGGCCGCCGTCACGGAGACCGCCGTGATCACCGAAACCATGCCCGCCAAAACCCTGCTGCGCGTAGACGAAAGTGGAACCGGCGAGAGCAAGAAATGCCGTCGCGGCTAACGCCATTTTAAACCCGGTCGACTTGATCATGTAATCCTCCTCGGAAGGTTTCCCGAACTAAAAGACCAACCCGATGATGAGACAAGTTAATCTTTCGACAGGTTCGCCTTGATGGGATTACAAGCCCGTAATATTTCCAAAGCAAAAAACTCTGCGGTACTTTCGTGGTATCGGTGGATCAGATAATTTTTCGCCGCGATCGCACAGAGCGCCGCCGCATTCTCTGCGCTCGCTCAGCGCAACACCTGGCGCAGAAACAGCCGCGTGCGTTCGTGCTGCGGAGCATCGAAGAAGCCGTTGGGCTCGTTGATCTCGACGATCTGTCCATCGGCCATCAGGATCACGCGGTCGGCGACCTGGCGCGCGAAGCCCATTTCGTGCGACACCACCAGCATGGTGATGCCATCGGTCGCCAGCTCCACCATGGTGTCGAGCACTTCTTTCACCATTTCCGGATCGAGCGCAGACGTCGGTTCGTCGAACAGCATGATGCTGGGGCTCATGCACAAGGCCCGCGCGATGGCGACGCGCTGCTGTTGGCCACCGGACAGGCGCGCCGGATATTTTTGCGCCTGTTCCGGAATTTTCACGCGGGCCAGATAGCTCATGGCGAGCTCCTCGGCCTCTTTCTTCGGCATCCGCCGAACCCAAATCGGCGCCAGCGTGCAGTTTTCGAGCACGGTGAGATGCGGAAACAGATTGAAATGCTGAAACACCATGCCGACGTCGCGGCGCACCGCGACGATATGTTTGGGATCGTCTGTCAATTCGATGCCGTCGACGACGATGCGGCCGCGCTGCCAGTCTTCCAGCCGATTGATACAGCGCAAGAGCGTCGACTTGCCGCCGCCCGACGGACCGCAGATGACGATGCGCTCACCGCGCGCGACTGTCAGATTGATGTCGCGCAACACGTGGAACTCGCCGTACCACTTATGCAAGCCGGTGATTTCGACGGCCGGTCCGGCGCGCGGCGAAACCGGTTGGTCCGGACGCTGTTCCATCAAAGCCCTTTCAGCGCCGTTGCGCGCGCGCCAACCGCGTCTCGACACTGCGCGCGTAGCGCGACATGCCGTAGCAGCAGGCAAAGTAAAACATCGCGGCAAAAACATAGCCGGTAACGCTGGTGACCGGCGTCGCCCAGTGCGGATCGGCGCGCGCGGCCTCGATCGTGCGCAAGAAATCGAAAATGCCGACGACAAAAACCAGCGTGGTATCCTTGAACAGACCGATAAAAGTATTGACGATATTCGGCAGCGTCACCCGCAACGCCTGCGGCAGGACGACAAGAGCCATCATGCGCCAGTAAGGCAACCCCAGCGCCCGGGCCGCCTCGTACTGGCCCCGCGGCACCGCGGCGAGCCCTCCCCGCACCACTTCCGCCATATAGGCGGAGGCGAACAGCGCAACGCCGATCAGCGCGCGTAAAAGCTTATCCGGCGCAAAGCGCTCCGGCACGAACAGCGGCAGCATGACGCTTGCCATGAACAGAACGGTGATCAGCGGCACGCCGCGGACGAATTCGATGAAGGTCACCGAGCACAACCGCACCACCGCGATTTCGGACCGCCGCCCTAGCGCCAGCAGAATCCCAAGCGGCAAGGACACCACGATGCCGACCGTGGCGACGACAATGGTGACGAGGATGCCGCCCCACAGCGAAGTCGAGACTTGGGACAGACCGAGCATCGGCACGCCGCTCAGCAGAACGAAGGACAGGATCGGCAGCACGATGAAAAAATAAAACGCGCCGATGTCGCGGCGCGGCGCCGCAAGCCACGCCAGCCATACGATGCCGAATGCCAGCGCCAGGAAGAATAGATCGACCCGCCAGCGCTCACCGATCGGATAGAAGCCATAGATGAAATAGTTCAGCCAGACTCGCACGAAGGCCCAGCAGGCGCCGGGCTCAGGATTCACCGGCGACGCGAGGCACGCCTCGCGGTCATGCCCCGACCACACCGCATCGAGCAGGAAAAATCGTGACAGTTGCGGCACCACCCAGCAGACGGACACCACGCAGATCGCGGTCAGCGCGATATTGCCGGGCGACGACAGAAGATTCGCGCGCAGCCAACCGATCGCGCCGGCGCGCGCCGGCGGCGGCGGCAACCGTTGCGCCGGCACGGTGCGGAGATAGAAACTGTCGGCGGTCGCTGCCATGGTCCTCAGCGCTCCACGACGGCGATCGCATGCCCGTAAAGATTCATGATGAGCGATGTGACCAGACTGATGGCAAGATAGACCGCCATGGTGATGGCAATCACTTCGACGGCCTGGCCGGTGATGTTGAGCACGCTGCCGGCGAAGACCTGGACCAGATCGGGATAGCCGATAGCGACCGCGAGCGACGAATTCTTGATCAGATTGAGGTATTGGCTTGTCAAGGGCGGCACGATGACCCGCATCGCCTGCGGTACGACGACGAGCCGCAGCGTCGTGCCCGGCCGCAAGCCCAACGCCTGCGCGGCTTCGGTCTGGCCGGGCGACACCGCCAGCACGCCGGCACGGACAACCTCGGCGATGAAGGCCGCGGTATAGATCGACAGCGCGGCAAGCAGCGCTGCGAACTCCGGCAGGATTTCGATGCCGCCCAGCACGTTGAAGCGGCCGGACTGCGGATAGCTAAAGCGGATCGGCAAATCCGTCAGCAGCGTGAACCCGAGCGGCAAGCCGATGATCAGGGCGAGCGCAATCCACAGCAGCGGGGCGCGCTGGCCGGTTTGCTCCTGGCGGCGGCGCGCCCAAACGCGCAGCGCGATGGCGGCTGCGACCGCAACGAAGAGCGTGATCAGCACATAGCGAAAGCTTGCGGCGAATTCCGGCCGCGGCAAAAACAGTCCCCGATTGTTGAGAATGATGCCGCCCGAAAACGCGACGCTGTCGCGCAATTCCGGCAGCGATTTGAGGACGGCGTTGTACCAGAACAGAATCTGGAGGAGCAGCGGTACGTTGCGGATCAGTTCGACATAGCCGGCCGCTAGTTTGGCGACCAGCCAATTGCGCGACAGCCGGCCAAGCCCGACGATAAAGCCGAGCACGGTCGCGAGCGCAATACCGATGCCGGCGACCAGCAGCGTGTTGAGAAGACCGACCCAGAAGGCGCGCCCGAACGTCGAGGTGCTCGACGAATAGGCGATCAGCGTCTGGCTGATGTCGAAGCCGGCGGTATTGTTCCAGAAGCCGAAGCCAGATGCGATGTGGGCTTGCGCCAGATTTTGCGCCGCGTTGACCATCGCCGCGTAGGCGATGCCGCCAACGATCGCGACCAGCCCGGCCTGCAGCGCGATATTGCCGAAGCGCCGCGCCTTGCGTGACGGTGGTTGGGCGATATCACTCATAGCCGGCCCCGCGGCCCGACCCGCGGCGGCAGAGGCGGGCGCGCACGGCGCTCAGCGCACCGGTAGTCCGTATTGCAGCCCGCCTTTGGTCCACAGCGCATTGAGACCGCGCGCGATCTTGAGCGGCGAGCCCTGGCCGACATTGCGCTCGAAACTTTCGCCGTAATTGCCGACCGCTTTGATGATGCGATAGGCCCAATCATTGCTGAGTCCCAACGGCTCGCCGAACTGGCCCTCGACGCCGAGCAGGCGGCGAATGTCCGGCGCGCTCGATTTAAGCATATCGTCGACGTTCTTTTGGTTCACCCCAAGCTCTTCGGCATTGATCATGGCGTGATGCACCCAACGCACGATATCTTCCCAAGTATCGTCGCCCTGGCGCACGGCGGGGCTGAGCGGCTCCTTGGAGATAATCTCCGGCAACACGATATGCGCGCCCGGATCGGCCAGCCGGAGCCGTTCGCCGTAAAGCGCCGAGGAATCGGTGGTGTAGGAGTCGCAGCGGCTGGAGTCGTAAGCCTTGACCGCTTCGTCCGCCGTCGCAAACGTCACGGTTTTCAACGACATATTGTTGGAGCGGAAGTAATCGGCGAGATTAAGCTCGGTCGTGGTGCCCTGCTGCACGCAGACCGCGGCATCGTTGAGCTCCAAGGCGGAGTTCACCTTCAGCGATTTGCGCACCATGAAGCCCTGGCCGTCGTAATAATTGACGGCGGCAAAATCGATGCCGAGCGAAGTATCGCGCGACATCGTCCAGGTGGTGTTGCGCGCCAACACGTCGACCTCGCCGGATTGCAAAGCGGTGAAGCGATTGGCCGCGGTCAAGGGCACGAATTTGACCTTGGTCGGATCGTTGAATATCGCGGCCGCAATGGCGCGGCAGAAATCGACGTCGAAGCCTGTCCAATTGCCCTGCGGATCGGGCAGCCCAAACCCGGCCAGCGTTCCATTCGCGCCGCAGATGAGCTGACCGCGGTCCTGGACCGCCTTAAGCGTCTGCGACGATGCCGCCTGCGTGCCGAAGCCAAGCAGAATCGCCAGCCCCATTGCAAAGCCCAACGCCCTAGCAAAACGTTTCATGACCAGGCCTTTCAGCAGGAGGCGCGCGCCAGAAGCCCCCACAATGAGGCGCGCAGAAGGCTTGTCGCCCATCGGCGCGCATCTGAGAACGATCACGCTTTGAGGTCAAGGGGTTGGGCGTGCTATGCCGAGGTTCGGGCCGCGCCGATGCGCATCCGGCCCCGCGGTGACGACCACAAAGAGGCAGACGGGACACCCGATATGAACGACAAAGGCAACGACACGCGCCCGAAAGCGCGGCGCACCGCGACTAAACTGGTGACCGCAGGCCGCGATCCGGCATCTTACCACGGCTTCGTCAATCCGCCGGTCTATCACGCCTCGACGGTGCTTTATGCGAGTGCCGAGGATTTTCTCGCGCACCGCGCGCGTTATCAATATGGCCGCCGCGGGACGCCGACCACCGAGGCGCTGGAGCTTGCCCTGCAGGAGCTCGAAGGACCGCAATGCGCCGGCGTCGCGCTATTGCCATCCGGGCTTGCCGCAATCGCCACAGCCTTATTGGCGGTGGTAAAGGCCGGCGATCACGTGCTTGTCACCGACAGCGCCTATGGTCCGACGCGAGCCTTTTGCGACCAGGTGCTCACCCGCCTTGGCGTCGCCACGACCTATTACGATCCGCTCGTCGGCGCGGGCATCGGCGCGTTGCTGCGACCGAATACGCGGCTTGTCTATCTCGAATCGCCGGGTTCGCTGAGCTTCGAGATGCAGGATACCAGCGCCATCGCCAAAGCCGCGCATGCCGAGGGCGCGCTCGTTCTGATGGACAACACCTGGGCGACCCCGCTTTATTTTCGCCCGCTTGACCACGGCGTCGATCTCGCGATCCAGGCCGGCACCAAATATATCGGCGGCCATTCCGACCTCATGCTCGGCACGGTGTCGGCCAATGCCGCGACCGTCGCGGCACTCAAGCAGACCGTGCGCTTGACCGGACTTCATGAAGCCCCCGACGACACCTATCTGGGCTTGCGCGGCTTGCGCACGCTGGGCGTGCGGCTCGACCGGCATCACGCGTCCGGCATTGCCGTCGCGCGCTGGCTCGAACAGCGGCCTGAAGTTTTGCGCCTCTTGCATCCGGCGCTGCCGAGCGATCCGGGCCACGCGCTGTGGAAGCGCGATTTCACCGGCGCCTCGGGCCTGTTCAGCATGGTGCTCAAACCGGTGCCGCAAAAGGCCTATTACGCCTTCCTCGACACGCTGGAGCTGTTCGGCATCGGCGCCTCATGGGGCGGCTATGAGAGCCTCGCCATCCCGTTCGATTGCGCCCCGATCCGCACCGCTTCGCGCTGGGAGCCGGGCGGCCCGACGGTGCGCTTTCATATCGGGCTAGAGGCAGTGGAAGACCTTATCGCCGATCTGGAGGACGGTTTTGCGGCGCTGGCGGCGGCGGCTTAGAAACGATTTCAATCACGCCGCCGACGGTGCGGCCTTCCGATCGCGCATGACGAAATAGAGATTGCGCAAATAAACAAACACGCCGAACGCTTGCCCCGCGATAAACACCGCGTCCTTGCGGTAGAGCGCATAGACCAACAGAAGCAACCCGCCCAAGATCGAGAAAATCCAGAACGCCACCGGAATGACGCTGTGGCCGGCGCGCTCACTGGCGATCCATTGGATGACGAAGCGCGCCGTGAACAACAGCTGCGCCACAATGCCAAGGGCCACCCACCAATCGAGCCTTGTGAAGAACACGTCCACAAAATAATTGCCGACCGCGTGCGACATATCAATGAGCAAGGGTTATCTCCTGCGCTTGCGGAACGCGTCTCTTGCGGCGAATGAGCCACCAGACTCCGGCCAAATCGAGAATGCCGACCCAGAGCCGATCGAAGAAGCCGTAATTCGATGTGCCGTGACCGCGCGGCCGGTCGACCACGTCGACATAGCCGATGGCGAAGCCTTCGCGGCGAACCAGCGCCGGCAGAAAGCGGTGCAGCCCGTCGAAATAAGGCAGCGCCAGGAAAACATCGCGATGGAACGCTTTGAGTCCGCAACCGGTATCGCGGGTGCCGTCCTTGAGGACGGCGCTGCGCACGGCATTGGCGATGCGCGATTGCAATTTTTTGAATCCGGTCGCCTTGCGTCCGACGCGCTGGCCGGCAACGAGACCGAGCCGCGGTGCGCCAGCTTCGAGCTTAGCGACCAGTGCGGGGATGAAGGCCGGGTCGTTCTGGCCGTCGCCGTCGAGCGTCGCCACAATCGGCGCCTGCGCCGCCGCGACCCCGCTGCGTATCGCCGCCGACTGGCCGCAGGATTGTTCGTGCCGGATCTGCCGCAGCCACGGCTGCTGCGCCATCAGGCCGCGCAATTCCTGCTCGGTGCCGTCGCTCGAGCCGTCATTGACATAGACGATCTCGAACGCGCGACCCTGCAGGGCCTGCGCGATCTCAGCAACCAACGGCGCGATATTGCCGGCTTCGTTGCGCACCGGCACCACCACGGATATTGCGGGAGCGCCGGCGCGCCCATTACCTGACCCCATGCCGCAAGCTTCTAGAGCGCATCCCGATCCGGTTCAATGCGACGGAAAATCCTGGGATTTCAGTGGGATGCCGGGACCCCAGCGACAGCCTGGCGCAAAGCCGCCCCGATCCGCCGCCATGACGGCCCGGGAAAGGCCCGCAAGTCCCGCGCGCTGAAGACAAGCCGCCGCGCCGCGAACCAGCGGCGCACCATCAAGGCGCCGGCTGTGCCGACGACCGCGCCGGCAAGGACATCGCTCGGATGGTGGGCAAGCACGATCACCCGGCTCGCCATGATGGTGAGCGCATAGAACCACATGACCAAGCGCGCGCGCGGCCAGACCGCAGCGATGGCAACCGCCGCGGCGGCGGCAGTCGTGGCATGGCCGGACGGCATGCTGGCATATTCCGAGCGCCAGATGAAAGGCAGATAGGCGAACGGATCGTCGTGACTGCCGACATAGGGCCGCGCCCGCCCGATCAGGCGCTTGACGATGGTGTCGAACAAACCGGGCAGCGCAATTGCGAGGAACAGAAAGCCCGTTCGTGCCGCAAGTTGCCCTAATACCCCTTGAGTCAAACGCGGCAGCGCCGGCGATTTCACGACGGCAAGACCGAGCAGAAGGAATCCGAACGGAAACAGGAACCAGCCGGACAGGCCGAAATCGGTGATTCGCTCAAACGCACCGTTGAACCAGGACGGCAAGGCGCGCGCCCAACTGCTTGCCGCGGTATCGAGAACAAACATCGACACGACCGCGGCGATCAGCGTCAGCGCCAATGCGACGCCAATGCCGACAGATAACCGTGGCGGCCGCGCACGCGGCGCACCGACAACGACCAAGCCCCATTGAGCGAGATTGTGCAGCGCGTTGCGCGCCGCTGAATTCACCGGGTCGGAAGGCGCCTTCGGCACATTCACGACCCGCCCACCGATTGGAAAACCGCGAGCGTAATCGGCCGGCCGATGCTGATGTTATAGCCATCGATGCGCGGGCCGCGGTTATAGCGCAGGCCAATCGCCTCGGCGCGCAACGCGAAGGCGCGCTCCTGCCGCGCATCGACGAACGCAAAGTGACAGTCGCCTTCCATCAGGAAATCGGCGGCGCCCGCGGCGGAGGTGAAGCGCGTCGTGGTGCCGGCGAGAAACACCAGACTCGGTTCTTCGTAGCCGACGGAGGCAGCGACTGGATGCTGGCAATCGGCGTCGTGCAACACTTGCGCAAGCGCGACGCTCGGGAAGGCCGGCTCGAGCGAGGGCACGATCACGGCGTAGATTCCGAAGGCCATCAAGACCGCGGCGGCGGTAGCGCGCACGAAAGCGCGCTCGGCGCCGTCCTCATCGTATAATTGCCAGGCCAACAAACCGCAGACCACCGCGCCGGCGAAGAACGGCCAGGCCAACAGCGCAAGATCATGTTCGACAATGACGGCGCCGGTCACCGCGACAATGCTGACGATGATCGGGACCAGGAACCACCACATGACGCCGCGAACCAGCCAGACCCGCCGTGACAACACCTTTGATTCAACCGCGCCGGCAATCAGAATGGCGATCGCCGGATAGAGCGGCAGCACGTAATGCGGCAATTTGGTCACGACCGCTTCGAACACGATCCAGGAGGGCACCAGCCACGCCAATAGAAAGCGGGCCGCAGGTTCCCGGCGCACCGCCCACACCGCCGGCGCCGCCAATCCGGCCAGCATCGAAGCCGGGAAGAAAGTGGCGAAGAACAAAAGAACATAAAGCCCCGGCGGCGCGCCGTGCGTTTCCTGGGAACTTGCGACCTTGGCCAACATGTCCTCGCCGACCGAGCCGATCAGGAATTGTCTACCGACCCGCGCGTAGATGGCGATGAACCACGGCAGGACCAGCAGCAAGAGCCAGGCGATGCCCGGCAGCGGCCGCAACGCCAACAGCCAGCGCGCCGAGCGATCGATGATCGACAGCGTCGCCACCGTGAGCCCGACGACCATGAGGATGAGCGGCCCTTTGACCAGGATGCTGACCGCAAGCGCGGTCCAGAACACTGCCACCGGGCCCCAGCCGATCTGCGCGAGATTGCCGTCACCGCGGCGCGGCGACAGGTAGACCCGCGCCAACACGCTCATCGCGGCGACCACGGTGAATAGCAGCATTGCGTCGGTCTTGGCGAGACGGGCTTCGACGCCGAGCAATGTCGAGGCAGTCATCATCAAGGCGGCCAGCAAGGCGCCGCGCCGGCTGACGAAGGCGAGCGCGCACCAGTAGGTCGCCAGCACCGCCCCGACCGCCCCGATCAGCGACGGCACGCGGTAAAGCCAGATGGTCGTGCGCGCATGAGGCAGGCCGAGCGCGCTCGCCGTATTCACCACCGCCGCCTGCAGCCAGTAGATGCCCACCGGTTTGCGGTAGCGCACATCGTCCTGATAGCGGATGTCGACATAGTCATGGGTTTCGATCATCTGCTTGGTGGCTTGGGCGAAATAGGCCTCGTCGCGATCGACCGGCGGAATCTGAAAAAAGCCTGGCAGGAACGCGAGCAGCGAAACAACGACGAGCACGGCCGGCGCCCGCCGGTTCGAGCCGGCGGCATAATCGAAGAGCGCGGCGAAGCCTTTTGCGGATCGATAGGACCGCGACGCCAAGCTGTTGGTCGTGCTCATGCTGGTATCGGACTTAGTGGTGACGCATGATTTTGCCTGAAAACCGCTCGCCGGTCCCCCGGATCATGCCGCAAATGACGGGCGACAATAGTGAAATCCTCCCTGCCGGGAAAGCGCAGGAGAGCCACACTCGTCGGCTTATTGCGCGGCCCTTAGTGCCGGCAATGGCGCCCGCGCGGTCGACGATGCGCCATCGCCTATGCGCACGAGGATACTGTCGACGGCTCCAGCAGCGTCCATCACCGTCACCCGCGAGAAGCCTGGACCGTCGGGATTGAAAAACAGGCTGCCTCGTCCGCCGCCTGACACCGGAATACCGTTGACCAGAACAGTGAGCGGCGCGACGGCGCCTGCGACCTTGAGCATCACCGGATCCGGCCTGCCTTGGGTGTTGCCAAGATCGAGCTCGGCCCCATCGGGTGGAAAGAGGATGTGCAGCGCCGGCCGGGCGGTCTCGCCAGCCAGCCGTCCCGGCTGGAAGCGCCGCAGCGGCGGCGGCAGTCGGTCATTCGCGGCGACCAGCACACCCGCGGGCGCGCGCGGCAACGGCGCCACACCTGCGCTGAGGCGGGCAAAGGCATCGAACAAAATCGGCGCCGCCGCGGTGCGGCCGACAAGGCCCGCGACCGGTGCCCCGTCGGGACGTCCGACCCAGACCCCGATCGTATGCTTACCATCGAAGCCGATCGACCAGGCGTCGCGGTAGCCGTAACTGGTGCCGGTCTTGAACGCGATGCGTCCGACAGTGCCGTTTTCCGGCGGCGGCGAGCCCAGCAGCACCGCGCTCACGTACCAAGCCGCAACTGGCTCCAACAGCCGCTTGGCTTGCGGCACCGCTGTGTCCGCGCGTTCGTTGAGCGGCAATGCCGCGCCAAGGCGCGCAATACCGGAATAGAGCATCACCAGATCGGAAAGTTTTAGGCCGACACCGCCAAGCCCGATTGCCAGACCCGGCGCTGCGTCCGGCGGCAAAGTCAGTACGGCGCCGGCCTGCGTCAGCCGCGCCGCCAGCCGGCCAGGGCCGACCCGATCGAGCACGGCGACCGCAGGCACGTTGAGCGAGTTCTGCAGCGCCTCACGGACCGTGACCGTGCCCTTGAAGCTGAAATCGAAATCCTTCGGCGCGTAGGCGCCGTAACTGACCGGCCGATCCTCGATCAGAGTATCCGGATGGATGAAGCCGTCCTCGAAGCCAAGGCCATAGATGAACGGCTTCAGCGTCGATCCCGGCGAGCGCATCGCTTGCGTCATGTCGACTTGACCGGCGCGGCGCGCGTCGAAATAGGCCGGCGAGCCGACATGCGCCAGCACTTGGCCGGTCGCGTTATCGACCACGAGAATGGCGAGCGAAATATCGGGAGAAAGCTGTGCCGCGAGCGTGCGCTCGCGCTCACGGGCGAGTTGCTCCAGATTATTTTGCAGACCTGCGTCGATAGTGAGGCGAAGCAGGCGCTCATCCGGAAAATGCGCGACCGCCGCATCGGCGGCGTGCGGCGCCAGGATCGGCATCGGATGACGCGCGACGGGCACCGGCTCTACTTTGGCGAATGCAATTTCGTCGGCCGGCACCATGCCGGTTGCGGCGAATCGGTCGAGCACGCGATCTCGTGCTGCGCGCGCGATTTCGGCCGAACGATCCGGCCGCCGCAGTTCCGGCGATTGCGGTAAAGCGACCAGCAGCGCCGCTTCGGCGAGCGACAGGTGGCGCGGCTCCTTGCCGAAATAGACGAGCGAGGCAGCGCGGATGCCCTCGATATTGCCGCCATAGGGCGCAAGCTCGAGATAAAGCGAAAGCACCTCATCCTTGGTCAAGACGCGCTCGATCTCGATAGCGCGCGTAATCTGGCGAAGCTTTGCCGAGAATGAGCGCGCAGTACGCGGCTCCAACAGCCGCGCCACCTGCATGGTCAGCGTCGAGCCCCCGGACCGAATGCGACCGCTCTCAACGAGTTGCAAACCGGCGCGGGCGAGCGCCAGCGCATCGACACCGTGATGGGCGCGAAAGCGTTTGTCTTCATAGGCAAACAGAACGTCGAAGAAACGTGGATCGACATCGGCTGTCGTCGCCGGCAGCCGCCAGCGGCCGTCGTTGGTAGCATAAGCGCGCAACAGCCGGCCGTTGCGATCGAGCACTTGCCGCGAGAATTCGAGATCCCTGCCGACCGGCGCCGGACCAAGCGAGACGATCCACCAAACCGACGCCGCCACGAGCGCAACGCAGGCGAGCGCTGCGGCACCAACAACGTAGCGCGGTATCCTTTGTCGGATCATTTCCCTGGCACAACCTCGACGTTGTCGCTGCCGGTACGGCCGAAGCGGTCCGGACGGTACATGTCCTCGACGCTCGCTTGCGGGCGTACATATTTGCCCGGCGCGACCGCGCGCGCGACATAGGCCACGCTGAACACCGCGGGATCGTCTTTCTTGCGTTCGAAGGCGGCGCTGAAGCGGTCGTCGCGGAATTCGGTGTCGACCGGGTCGGCGGCATCGGTGAACCACGGCAGCGTGCCGGTATCGCCGGACGACACCAAATGCGGATTGTCGATTTCGAAGCCGGCCGGCAGATAATCGGCGACCATGACGCGGCCGAATTGCGGTTGCGCCTCGCTGATTTTCAGCACCACGACCAGCCGCGTGTTCTGCTTCACCTTTGCCGTATCGATGGCGTCGCCAACGAGCGTGTAAGTCTGGCGTTCGATCTTAAAGCCGTGTTCGGCCGCCGGCTCCGGCGTGAGCGGCGCGCCCGAGACCGTCACCACCGCTTTCACCTCGTCATCGCCAGTATTGGTCACGCGCAGCGGCGTCTTCAAATCGCCGGCGCCGATGGTGCGGTAAAGTGGCTCCTTGATCGCCTCGCCGTTGACGTCGAGCGACACATTCCCAGCATTCTTCGCCATGGCGCTCGCCGCCAGCAACAGCCAGGCGTCCTCCTGTGTCGAAGTCGGCTGCAGCGACGCGCGCGCGGCTTCGACCCGCTGCACGGCGGCTTGCACGGTCGCCGGGCTGGCGCCGCCTTCGGAGGCGAGCGTCACGAGCGCGGCCGCGTCGCGCAAAGTCGAGCCGTAATCTTCGCGGCTGGCGATATCTGGCACGGGTCGCGGCGCAATGGCGGCGAGCGCCGCCGTATAGACGCGCTCGGCACGCGTGCGGTCACCGACCATGGCAAGCGCCGCGGCGACCTGCGCCTTGGCGATCGGGGTCGTGAGCGCATCGAGCTTGGCGTCGGCCAGATAGCGCAGATCGCCGATCGGCGCTGCGCCGTTGCGCGCCAGCACATAGAGCGCATAAGCCAAGTCGGTGCCGCCGTTCTTGCCGGGGTCGGTGAGATCGGCGACCGCATTGCGCAAGCGATCGAGCGCGAGTTTGAACGCGGCCTCGGGCACGGCGAATTTGCGTTCGCGGGCGCGGGTGAGAAAATCGGTGACGTAGGAGTCAAGCCAGACATCGTCGCCGCCCGGACTCCACAATCCGAACGAGCCGTTGCCGGCTTGCCGGGCCAACAACGCGTCGACGGCGGTGCGGATGCGCTGATCGGTATCGGCGTTGGCCGCGGCACTGCGGGTTTGATGCGCCGCGCCGGCAAGCTCGCTGACATAGAGCAGCGGCAATGCGCGGCTCGTGATCTGTTCCGAGCAGCGGTACGGATAGCGGTCGAGCGCGGCGAGGATGCTCGCCGCGTCGAGCGCGGTCGAGGCGCCGACCGAGACCGACACCGCACCGGTCCCGGCAACAAGATCGGCGAACATGTCGCCGGACAGCGTAAGACTCTCGCCCTTGGCGATCGGCTTTATGGTACGCCGCGCCAGGATTTGCGCCGGCGGCCGCACCGCCAGCCCGAATGTTCGCTCCAGCGCGAATCCCGCCGGGCCAGAGACATTCACTTTGACGGCGCCGCTGCCAACGGCATTGACCGTGATCGGAACGTTGATGCCGCCGCGCGCCTTGGCGCGCAGTGTTACGGTCTGCGTCGCGCCGGCGCCGACGATGACGGCGTCCGCACTCGACAGCGCCACGGTGTAATCGCCCGGCTGGCCTTCGACATTGTCGAGGTCGAGATGAACGGTGGAACGGTCGCCGGGCAACAGGAACCGCGGCAGCGTGGCCGAGAGCACCACCGGATCGCGCACGGTTACGTCGGCCGTGGCATGGCCGACCTTGCTTTTGGTCCATGCCACCGCCATGACGCGGATGGTGCCCTCGAAATCGGGCACATCGAACGCGACCTCGGCGCTGCCGTCCGCGGCAACGCTGACGAGACCCGAATAAAGTGCGACCGGCGGTCCGGTGGGCGGACTGCCCTGCAATTGCGCGCCTTCGTCGCCGCCGCTGCGGATCTGGCCGCGGGCGCCCTGCATGCCGTCGATCAGGTCGCCGTAAAGGTCACGGATTTCGGCTGCGAGCGCACGCTGGCTCAGATAGTAATCGTCGGGCGACGGCGGCTTGTAATTGGTCAGGTTTAGAATGCCAACATCGACGGCTGCGACCACGATCCGCGCTTCGTCGCCCGACGCAAGCCCTTCGACCTTGATCGGAACATGCAGGCTCGAATTCGGCCGCAGCAAGGATGGCGCATTTAGAGCGACGTTAAGCGTCTTCGCTGCCCGATCGATGGAGAACCATTGCACGCCGATGGCGCGGCCGGGCATCCGCTGCGCCGGCGCGTCGAGCGGCCGGCGCAGCGTGGCGACGATATAGGCGCCTGCACCCCAGTCGGCGCCGACCGGCATTTTCAACTGTGCGACGCCTTCTTTGACGTCGGCCGTCTGGCTCGCCAGCAGCTTGTCGCCCATGACATTGAGGGTGACGCGGCCGGCGCTGCGCGCGGTGACGGCAACGGTCATGGTGTCGCCGGGCCGGTATTCGGGCTTGTCGAGCGCGATTTCGAGCATGTCGGGGGTTTCGGCATTGGCATCGACATACCAGCCGGCGTCGAAGTCGACCGAGGTCTCCGGGCCGTTCGGATCGGCGGTCGAGACATCGAGCCGGTAGCGGCCGAAATTCACCGGCAGCGAAACCCGCCCCGCTTTGTCGAGCGCGGTGTCGATCGTGCCGTCGGCGACGCGCGTGGTCGTCTTGATCGGTTCGAAACTCCAGACGCCGTCGCGCTTGTAATACTGATAATGCGTCTCGATCCGCAGCAGTTGATAGCGCAGCCCACTCTGCGCCAGCGTCTTGCCGTCAGGCGCGGCGACGACAACATCGAAATTCGCGCTGGCGCCGTCGGCGAGCGATTGACCGGAGAACAAAGGCTTGACGCCGATCATGGCGCCGCTCGGCGTCACCGGCAGCGTGATCTTATGCTCCACGGAGCGGCCGCCTGGCTCGGTCATGCGTACCGTGATTTTGGCTTCGAGCGGATGCGTGCTCAACGGCGCCTTGTCGAGCGCGACGGAGAATTTTGCATTGCCCCCGTCGTCTGTCGCGGGCAGATCGTCGAGCGACTGCCGGGACGGATCGAACTCCTCGTCGGCAAGTCCGAACTGATAACCGGAAAATCCGACGCGCTCTTTCGCCGGCGCGATCGTCATGTCGCCATCAAGATCGAGATTCGCCGCCGGCGCGCCATAGAGGAAGCGGCCGGCGACGTCGACCTCGGCCGGCATGTTTTGCGCAATGTGGCCGGTCGGCGATGTCAAATCGAACGCGATGCGGTCGGGCACGTAGTCCTCGACCAGAAAGGTGGTTTCGCCGACCGGGGGGCGCTTGGGATCGGTAAAGGCGCGCACGTGCCAAGTGCCGGTTGGCGCCGAAGCATTGATCGGCAACGTCAAAGTGTGGCCGCCGAGGCCCTGGTCTTGGATCAGAGCGCGCTTGTACTCGACGCCGTCGGGCCTTTCGGCGACGAATGTCAGGGGCACATCGCGCGCAGCTGAGCCCTGCGCATCGCGCAACAGCCCGGTGAGATAGACCGTCTCGCCGGAACGATAGACGCCGCGTTCGGCATAGACGAAGGCGTCAAGCCCGTTCGGCGACGGTCGTCCGGCAACGCCGCGATCGGTCAGATCGAAGGCCGGCGCCCGCAGATTGAGGAAAGCGAAATCGCCTTGCGGATCGGCCGCGGCCAACAGCGCCGGAGCGGAGCCGCCCTCCCCGCTCGCGAGCCCCGTTTCGAACAGCGCCTGGCCGGATGCATCGGTGCGGCGCGTCGCCAACACCTCGTTGCCGCGCGAGATCAGGCGCAGCTCAATGCCGTTCTTCACATCCGTCGATGCCAGCGAGTTGACGAAGACGTGGATGCCATCATTGGCGGAAAACACCGTCAGCCCGAGATCGGAAACGATGAACCACTGCGTCGCCAGCGCATCGTAATTGTCGTCGAGATTTTTCAATTCCTGCGGCTGCGCCACCATGACGTAGACGCCGGCTTTAAGATCGCCGACCGCCTGCTCGACCGGGAACGCGGTGGTGATTTCGGCGTTGAGCGGCTTGGCATTGAGCGCCGCCGCATCGACCGCGAGATCGCCCTTCCACACTGCGACGCCGCGCGAGTTTTTAAGCTGCTCGATATCGGAGCGATCGAGGCTCTGCTGAAAGTCGCCGCGGGAATAGCCGGCGCCGGCAATGGTGTCGATGAGATTGCGGTCGCTGATACGGTAGATCTCGACGGCGACCGAGCGGGTATTGACGCTGATCACCGGAATGCCTTGCTGGCCGGTGCGCGGCAGCACATACGCCGAGGTCGAGAACCGCACGAATGGCTTGCGGTCGCGCACATAGATCGCGAACGCAGCTGACTTCGACAACGTCTCATGGACTACCGACGGCAAGCCGGCGCGCAACGTCACATTGTACTGTTGGCCGTGTTGCAGGCCCTCGACGCAAAGCTGCTTCTCGGCGACCGACAGCGCCGGCTTGTCGGTGCCGGCGAGCACGACGAAAGGCGAGAAATCGGTGCGGGCCGGAATATCCTCGGAAAATTGAAAGCAGGCCCGCGGCGAGGCGGTATCGGCGTCGACCGTGTAGTCGAGCACGCGGAAGCCGTATTGGTCGCGCAAGCGCTCGTATTGGCCGCGCACGTCGGCGGCCTCGTGGATTTCAAGCGACAACCGCAAGGCATCGAGCGCCGGCCGCCATTGCTGGCGCTGGCTCAAAAGCGTGCCGAGCAAGGCCAGACTACTGGCCTCGCCGTTCTTATCGGTCGCGCGCTGATAGGCGATATACGCGGCCGTCGAGGCACGATCGAGCAGCATCGCGCGTTCTTTGTCGTCGGCGGGACGGATTTGCTGGATCGTGCGCGCCAGGCGGAGCCACGTTGCAGCATCACCCGGCACAGAAGCGACGATCTGGCTCAGCGTCGTCATGCCGGAGCGAAAATCGTTCTTGGCAAAAGCGCCATCGGCATCGCGCCGCAGCTGATCGACCGTCTTGGTCGCCGTTCCGGCGTCGGATTTGATCTGGGCCTCAAGCTCGACCGCGCTATTGGCGAGATCGTCATTGGTAAAGGGCTTGTCCGCGGCGCTTGCGGAGAAGGATGCTATGACAAGACAAACGGCTGCGGCCGTGGCGAAAAGCCCGGCACGGAAAGCGGAAAACATCGGTGCAGCCCTCCCAGTGGGCTTAATTCTGGCCCAGTATGGAACTTGAGGCAAAGATCGTGTCGAGGTCGTGGCGAGACAGCGCACGCCGACGAACCCTGGGCGTTTAGTCGTCGGCAACGCGGCACCGGTTCACCGGATGTTGGCTCAAGCCACTTGGCTGCGCAACGGCGCGCAATTTAACGGGCGTCTTAGCCCCGCCATAACCCCGTCGCACGACAAAGCGGATCACTTGCGGGTCAGCGGCGAGACCCAAAAGCGAGCCAAGCGGCCGGCAAATCGGCCCGCGTGAACCTCGGGACTCAAACGCCGATCATCGCACTCAATCGCTTTACGGCACCTTCAGTTCGAAATCGTGACACTGACTGCACAGCAAGACCGACGCCTGGTGGATGTGATGACATTCGGCGCAGGGCAGTTCGCCGCGGTGGGAAGCGTGCGGATTGGGATCGTCGTTTTCCGTTGTCTTCGCCAACGCGTCGTAAGTACCACCATGACAGGAGAGACAGGTTACCATCTCGGGCGGCTTGGCCGTGCTTTCGGTATGGCAATTGGCGCAAGTCAATTGCGCGCCCAGATGCTTGTCGATGACGAAGCCGTGGCCGACACCGGGCGCAGTCTGCGCGAACGCGTTCGACGTCGGGAGTTGCGCGATCGCAACGATGCCCATCAACAACAAGACCGCGAATAAACGCTTCATATACATCCACATCGATTCATCGACCGTCGTCACCACATAACGCAGATGCCGCGTCGACGGAAGCTGCATCAAATAAATAGACGCCGTTTTTGGAACATGTCTAAAATTTTGCTGATCCCTAATCGAATACCAGATGCTTATCAGAAATTCGTGAGCGCTTAGGCAACATCGTTCACGCTGCTTTAGATCGTCGGTATCCAGAACCGGCAGAGCAGAGTCGATCTCAGCGTATTTGATCCATGACAAGGGTCTCCAGACTTCATCGTGTTAGCCGATAACGGATTCATCGCCCGTCCTCGGAATCAGCAATGAAGGGTGCCCACAATGTCCTCCGATACAAAAAAGAATTTTAGTCGACGCGATCTAGTCAAAGTGGCCGGTGCAGGTGCGGTGGCATTTGGTAGCGTCGGCACGGCCGCGGCCGAGCCGCTGCCGCACAAATGGGATCTCGACGCCGACGTCGTCGTTCTCGGCTTCGGCGGAGCCGGCGCCTGCACCGCCATAGGCGCGCATGACGCCGGAGCAAACGTGCTGATCCTGGAAAAACAGGCGGAGGTGCATCACTATCCGAGCACCCGCATGTCGAGTGGCCTCGTGCATTCGCCCGACAAGGACGGCGATGCGGAGGCGCGCAAGGCCTATGTGGAGGCCATGTTCTCAGGCGGCAACATCCCCGGATTTTTGGAAGGCGAGCTGACGGGTGCGAAGGAACTGGCCGAGGTCTATTCGCGCGAGGTGGTCAACGTTCTCGACTTCCTTAAGACTCTCGATCCCGACTTCAAGCCGGTACGCGCCGCCGGCGCGATCTACAAGACGTTTCCCGGCGCCGAAGCATCGAAATACCGATCCTATATCAGCAGCTATAATGGCAAGGTCGATTTCGCCAATGCCAGCTTGAATAAGCCGAAGGCCGAGAAATGCGCCGGCGAAGCGCTGTTCACCTGCATCAAGGCCGGAGTCGATGCCCGCCAGATCCGCGTGCAATACGAGACGCCGGCGAAGCGACTTGTGATCGGCGAAAAGGGCGAGGTGCTAGGCGTTATCGCGACGCGCAACGGCGCCGAGATCGCCGTGAAAGCTAACCGCGGCGTCGTCGTGACCACCGGCGGCTATGCCTGGAGCGCCAGGATGCGGCATGCCTTCATCACCGGCCCGGACGCAAAGGGCTGGGCATTTTGGGGCACGCCAGCGGGAACCGGAGACGGCGTCGAGATGGCGCTCCGCGCCGGCGCGGCGCTCGAAAAGATGGCGAAGTGCGCGGGTTCGCTCACGATCGGCGTTCCGGTGGAAGGCTCCGACTTCAAGCTCGGCATTGGCACACCGGTGGTCGCCGACCCCGGCGCCTTCATGGTCGACCAAACAGGCAACCGCTATGCCGACGAGTCAGAGCTCACCGCCGACCTCACCCGCTACCATTTCTATCCCACCGCGGCCTTGCTCGATGCGGTCACGGCAAATTACCTGCGCACGCCGAGCTGGGTTATTTTCGACGACAAGTACCGCGCCGCGCGACCGCTGCCGATGATGGGTCTCGCCGGCGTCGGCTTCGGACTTGCGCCGTGGACACCCGACAACCTGGACGCGGTGAACCGCGGCTGGATTCTCAAGGCCGATACGATCGAAGAGCTCGCAGCCAAGATCAAGGCGCATCCCGATAATGGATCGCTGATGGATGTCGCGGGACTCGCCAAGACCGCGGCTCGGTTCAACGAGCTCAGCGGCAAAGGCGAGGACGAGGACTTCAAGCGCCGCAGTCAGACCCTGGGTCCAGTCGCGCAAGCGCCGTTCTACGCCCTGCCGCTCTATCTCGGCGGTCCGAATACCAAAGGCGGGTTGGCCTTTAACGTCAATCGCGAGGTGCTCGATTGGGAAGGCAAGCCGATTCCTCGCCTATTCGCCGCGGGCGAGATCGCATCGTGCTTCAAGCATGTCTACCAGTCGGGCGGTAACTTGGCCGAAGGCATCATCTTTGGCCGCATTGCCGGCATGAACGCGGCGAGCCAGAAGCCGTGGTCTTGACCTACTGATCGGAGTTCCGTTCGGCCGTCGCCGCAGCGGAGCCGGCGAACCGGCCTCGACAAAGCAGACCCCCGGGCCTCAAGCCCGGGGTTTCGTTTTTCATGGTCCTTTTCCTGGCGCTCGGACGCAGGTGCAATTTACCAGGCATTTTGACGTCGGATTCTATATAGACTGACCGCTACGTGGCCCCGTAGCTCAGGGGATAGAGCAACAGCCTTCTAAGCTGAAGGTCGCTGGTTCGAATCCAGCCGGGGTCGCCAATCCATACACCGCGTGCGTTTAGCGGCGGCATTGGAACGGATAAAGGGCTTCCCGACTGTTTTTGATACGGCCGATGGCTGAGCGGCTTTGCGGTCAGGCTTCGCCGTGGCCTGCTTCGATCTCATCGGCGATCCATGCCGCCTTTCTCTCCCAGTGGTGGAGCTTTCGGCAAGCCGGACACTGCAGCGGCATCGTGACACCCGACAGTGACTCGAACCTGATCTTTTCCGTGCTCAGTCCCGTTGGGACGGCCGTTCCAACTGTCGGACAACGGATCATGATGTTGGGCATTGTTTGCTCTAGATATTTGATGATCGATCGCGGATTGGGCCAATGCATCGAGGCTCAAAAGGCGAAAAGCGCCATGGGGACCAGAACCATAATACCGCCTCTAGAGATATGTTTGCATCAACCAAATCTGTCGGCTGAGCATGAGATCACCCAGCAGACTGGCGGCCTTTTGTTTTGCATCCGGAAATCGCCGGCCCCAGCCCGCCCAGTCGCGAGCCAACACCTCCAGCGATAAGACGATCGCCGCAATCGACATCAGCGCATCGTCTGCTTGTTTCGCGCGCCGCCTCTTGCATGCTTTCTGAAAAACTTTTCGCAGCGGTCGATTTCGCTCGATCAACTCGCCCGCCTCCGAACGCCAGAGGATGTCGGGCAAGCAGGAATAACCGTGCTTGGCGTGATAGCGTTTGACAAGTAAGCGACACTCCGCCGCCAGCTCCGTTGGCACGAACCGGAAATTCGTACTTGCATCAAACAAGTCTACCTGCCCGTCAACGTCGGTCGGGGCATCGCTGATCGACGACCTGTTCGATGAATCGCTCACGCTCATGACGAAGGGCAACATTGCACCTGCAAGCAGAGTGGGGCTCAACGACAGGGCAACAATAATATCTATTTAGTATCCGCTCCATATATTTTTCATATTAGACACTTTGTCGCGTTCAATGAGGAAACTTGAAATCAAACAACGTATTAGCGCGTTGCCGACGGCAGCTAAAATTCCCTAGCTGGTTGTCCCGCCCCTCCATTGCGCCCTCGGCGCTATCGACGCCAATCGATCGCAGCGACTCGCGGGCCCTGGCGATTGGAGAGACCCGGCAATCTGCTCGCCCACCAAGCTTTGGCCCGCTAAGCCTTGGCCCGCTAAGCCTTGGCCCGCTAAGCCTTGGCCCGGCCAGTTTCAGCTGCTGCAAAACGGCGCCAGCGCGCTCCGGTAGCACGCGGCAAATGCGCCGCAGTCATGCAATGCTTTCGTCTTCCCGCCGCGCAAAAATCAAGTAGTCTCCGCGCGCGATAGAGGCCCCGCCATGGGGACAAGCCGGCGCCGACCAAGATACAGGGGGACACTATGGCGGGCGCAAAGTCTGTCGGCGGCCGGGCGATCGCCGTCGCGTTGATGCCGATCCTCGTCTGCGCTATCGCCCTGTGCGCATCGGGCGCGATCGCTGCGGACTACCCGAACCGCAACATTACACTGATCGTCCCATCGCCGCCGGGCGGCGGAACCGACACGCAGGCCCGGATCCTCGTGCCAAGACTGAGCCAACTGCTCGGCCAGACCATCGTCACGGAAAATCGCGACGGCGCCAGCGGCAATATCGGCGCGGAAGTCGTCGCCAAGGCGGCGCCCGACGGCTACACGCTCTTGGCAATGATCTCCTCCCACGTCATCAACCCGTTCGTTCTCAAACGCGTCCCCTACGATCTCGATCGTGACTTCACGATGATCTCGCGCACCGTAACGGTGCCCGGAATCCTGGTCGGCAATCCGTCCTTGCGAGCGAAGACGCTTAAGGAACTGATCGGCTACATGAAGGCCAATCCTGGAAAGGTCGCGTTCGGTTCGGCCGGCGTCGGCAGTCTGTCCCATCTCGTCGTCGAACTGTTCGAGCAGGAAGCCGGCGTGAACTTGCTGCATGTGCCGTATCGCGGCACGCAACCGGCGCTCAACGACGTTCTGGCCGGACAGGTCGCCATCATGATTCCCGATCTGACGATCGCGCTGGGCCAAATTCGTGACGGCGGTTTGCGCGCTTACGGCGTGACCAGCGCCGCCCGTTCGCCGGCGGCTCCCGACCTGCCGACAATCGCCGAGGCCGGCTTGCCGGGTTTTGAAGCGGTGCAATGGTTCGGTGTCGCGGCGCCCGCCGGCACGCCGGCCGCCGTCGTCGCCAAATTGCATGCCGCCGTCACGGCGGCGCTCGACGATAAGGACGTCAAGCAGCGTTACGCGGCGCTGGCGATGACGCCGGCTCCGAGCGCTTCGCCGCAGGATTATGCCAAATTCGTTCACGACGAAGGCGTGCGCTGGGGAAAAGTCGTCGCCGACGCCAACATCGTGGCGCAGTAGCACAAGCAATGCCGGCCGATGGCCGGAGCAGATCAGACTCAAAGGAGCGGTTATGACACTCGTCCTCAAGGGCGTAATGCAAAGTCCGGTGACGCCGCTGAAGGAGGATTTCAGTCCGGACTACGAGACGTTCGAGAAGCTCGTCGACTTTCATGTCCGCACCGGAGCCACGGCGATCTCTTGGCCGCACCACAAGGCCGAATCGCACAACCTCACGATTGCCGAGCGCAAAGCGCTGGCCGAGGTGGCGATCAAAACCGTCGCCAAGCGCGTGCCGATTTCGATTCACGTGAGCGCGCTCGCGCTCGAAGACACATTCGATCTGGCGCGGCATGCGCAAGCCGCGGACGCCGACGCCATCATCGCCATCACGCCGTATTTTTGGAAATATCCACCCGAGGCGATCTACACACACTTCGTCCGGCTCGGCACCAGCATCGATTTGCCGCTGATCGCCTACAATTCGCCGAGCTATCTGGCCGGCGTCGAGTTCACCGGTGAAATGACCGCGCGCCTGATCCAGCGCCTGCCGAATTTCATCGCCATGAAGGAAGCAAGCTTCAACAGCGAGAAGTTTTTTGAAATCTTGCGGGCCGCGGTGCCGCTGCGGCCGAACTTTGCCATGATCGCCGGCGTGGAATATCTGTTGCCATCGGTCGCGCTTGGCGGTGCCGGCTCGTATTCCTCAGCCGGCGCCATCTGCCCCAATCTCTGCGTCGAGCTCTACCAATCTTGCGTCGATGCGGACTGGGAGCGGGCGCGAGAACTGCAATATAAGCTGTCGCAGCTCTGGCTCATCTTCCGCGATCAATATCCGTCGTCGCTCAAGGGCGGCTGCGTCATCATGGGCCGTCCGGTCGGGCCGACGCGGCCGCCGCTGCCGACAGCATCTCCCGAGCGCATTAAATTCATCGAGAAACGTCTGGAGGAACTCGGCATCCTGCAGACCGAACCGCATGGTTGGTGATACGGCTGGTAATCGAGAGGACGATCCCGTGACAGCATTCAATTTTGGCCTCGTTCACGCGCCGCTGACGCCGTTTTCCGAAAGCGGCGTCGATTACGACCGCTACGGCAGGGTTTTGGATTTTCATATCCGTCACGGCGCCGAAGGCCTCGCGCTGCCGATGCATGCCGGCGAATCAGTGAGCCTGACCGCACAGGAACGCCAGGCGCTGACCGAGTTTGCGATAAGCCATGTCGGCGGCCGGCTGCCGGTGGTCGTCAATGTCAGCGAGGCCGGCACCGCGATCGCGGCTGCGCTGGCGGCGCATGCGAAAGCGGCCGGCGCATCGGCCCTCATCGCCTCGGTGCCGTATTATTGGACGCCGCCACAATCCATGCTGGTGGAGCACTTCGCGGCGATCGGCGAAGCCGGCGCATTGCCGTTTTTCGTTTTCAATTCACCGAGCGAGATGAGCGAAGTCGGGATCGGCAGCACGGCGGTGGCGAATTTGCTCGGCCGCTTGCCGAATTTCGCCGGCCTGATCGATGCCAGCCTCGACTGGCAATACATGATCGAGGCGGTGACCGTGGCACGCGCCGCGCGGCCCGATTTTCAGTTCGTTTCCGGCACCGAATACATGATCTCAGCCGGCGCCATTGGCGCGACCGGCATGCTGTCGCCCTTGGCTAGCATTTCGCCGCGGCTGGTGCGCGAGCTTTACGGCATCTGCCGGCGGGAATCATACAAGGAGGCCTATGGCCTTCAGGAGGACGCGGCGATCCTGTTTCGCGCTTTGCGCGATGCCGGCGTACCGGGTCTCAAGGCGGCGGCCCGCTCATTCGGGCGTGATTGCGGCAATCCCCGTCCGCCGCTGCCGGCACTCGATGCCGCGTCCACGAAAGCCTTGCTCGATCAGCTCGCCGCGGTAAACAGCATGAAAGCCGAGCCGCGCGGCTGGGTGTAATTTCAAAACTTCGCCGCGAATTCGCAGCATCGCTGGAGAAAATGGCACAAGACGCAACCAAAGCAGTGGCGCTGGTGACTGGCGCGTCCTATGGCGTTGGCGCCGCGACCGCGCTTGCTCTGGCGCGTGCCGGCTTTGATCTTGCACTAACGGCGACGCAGCGGGAAAATCTGGCCAAGACCGGCGCCGCAGCGGCCGCGCTCGGCGCCGAAGTCCTGCCGCTCGAACTGGATTTACGCGTATCCCCGAGCATCGAGGCGGTCGTGGCCGCCGTGCTCGATCGCTATGGGCGCCTCGATGTCCTCGTCAACAACGCCGCCGTTAATCTGCGGCGCAAGGCCGTCGACGTCAGCCGCGACGAATGGGACGATCTGATCGGGACAAATCTCACCGGCACGTTCTTTCTGACGCAACTGGTCGGACGCCATCTCATCGCGCAACGCTCGCCGGGACGCATCATCACCGTCACCTCCGCCCACGCCTTCGTCGGCGCGGCTGAGCGCTCGACCTATGGTATCAGCAAGGCGGCGCTGGTGCAGATGACCCGCATGCTGGCGATCGAGTGGGCCGAGCATGGCATCAGGGTCAACGCCGTGGCTCCCGGCCGCCTCGACACGCCATCGCCCTCGCGCGCCGGCACCGCAGCGGACAAGGCTTATATGGACGCCATGCTCAAGCGGATTCCGCTGCATCGTCTCGCCACGGCCGAACAGGTCGCGGCTACTGTGGCGTTCTTGGCCAGCCCCGCCGCGGACTCCATCACCGGTCAGACGATCATCATCGACGGGGGCGTGACGGCAGCCTAAACGCGCCTCGCGCTAAGTCCTCCAAGTCGCGGATGCGGCGCGGAGCCGGAACCCGGCAAGCTCCCCGTTCCAGGAACTCCCCTCCAGTTCCGTCGCTACCAGGCGGGAGTTCGCCCACGCCTGCCGCCCCGACAATCGGAAAAGTACGAAAAGCCGCACTAGCAGACTCCAAGGTATCGGAGTATGTTTTCTACCGCGCCGGCTAAAACAAAGAATAATTATGGCGCCGATCGGGAGGACATAGGATGACCAACTCACCGCTATTCGCGCGTGCGTCGACTCGCCGTCAGCTTATCAAATCAGCAGCGCTGGGCTCCGCCGCCGCCATTGCCGCCCCCTATGTCAGGGGCGCGCATGCCGCGGGTTCACTCTCTCTTGGCTGTTGGGACCACTGGGTTCCCGGCGCCAATGCCGCACTGACTAAGCTCTGCAATGAATGGGGCGCGAAGAACAATGTCGAGGTCAAGATCGACTACATCACCTCGCAAGGCGAAAAGGACAAGCTGACCGCGGCCGCGGAAGCCCAAGCCGGTACCGGTCACGACATCATGTCCCATCGCGACTGGAACGTGCGCATCCACCAGAACAATCTCGAGCCGCTCGACGATGTTGTCGGCGGCCTGATCAAGCAGTACGGCCCGATCAGCCCGGTCGCCGAATATCTTGCCAAGATCAAAGGCACCTGGCGCGGCGTGCCGACCACGGTCGGCAGCCAAGTGAAGCCATGCTGCTCGCGTTTCGACCTCTACCAGCAGCATGCCGGCATCGATCTACGCGACATGTTCCCCGCCGACGAGTCGAAATGGGATAACGCCAAGATTTCGAACTGGAACTGGGACACCTATCTCGACGCCGCACAAAAACTCCACAAGGCCGGCTTTCCGGTTGGACTGCCGATGGGACAGTCGAGCGACGCCGTCGACTGGGTCGGCGCGCTGTACAACTCCTTCGGCGTGGTCATGGTCGACGCCAAGGACAACATCAAGATCAATTCAGACGAGACCCGCACCGCGCTCGAATATCTCAAAAAGCTGATGGCGGTGAATCCGCCCGAGGTCTACGCCTGGGACGACGCCGGCAACAACCGCTGGCTCATTTCCGGCAAGGGCTCGAGCATCATGAATCCGCCGAGCGCCTGGGCGGTCGCCAAGCGCGACAATCCGCAGGTCGCCGAGCAGTGCTGGACCCATCCGATGCCGCGCGGGCCGAAGGGCCGCTTCGTCGGGCAATTGCCGCAATTCTACGGTGTCTGGTCGTTCTCCAAGAACAAGCAGGCCGCGAAGGAGCTCTTGACCTTCATTTCGCAGAAGGAGTCGTCCGCGCAACTGGTCGAGGCTTCGTTCGGCTACGATCTGCCCTCGTTCAGGACCATGTACGATCTCCCGACCTGGAAGACGGTCGGACCGCCGGTCGGCACCGTCTACGGCTACCCGCCGCGCGGCGACGAGCAGACCTCGATCGCCGGTGCGCCGGCGCGCTCGGAAGTCGGCGCCCAGATCTACAATCAGGCAATCAACACCGTGATGGTCGCGAAGGTCACGCAAGGCAACGAGAAGATCGACGACGTGATCAAGTGGGCCGAGAACGAACTGGAAGGAACCTTACGCGCCTAGGCGACCCCTTTCCTCCCCCGGACGCGAGGGAGGAACGAGGAGATTTGGCCAATAAAAGCGCGCGCCGGCCTTGGGGGGCTGGCATGCGTCAAACACGACGGGAGGCTGATCCGAAGGGATCAGTGGCGTGGAATGGCTGATACCGTCCAGACATGGTCGCCAGACCTGCAGGGCAGCCTGCCAGGGATAAGCGCATCGGCGTCGGCGCGCCGGGGCTTGCGGCTGTTCATGCGCCGGCGCTCGAGCATCGCCTTTTTGATGTGCCTGCCCTTGATCGTCATCATCGCCGGCCTGGTGCTTTATCCGGCCTGTTATTCGATCTATCTGTCGATGCTCAACAAAGCGCAGACCCGCTTCATCGGCCTCGACAATTTCACTTTCCTGTTGTCGCGCGACGTGTTCCGGCAGGTGGTGGAGCAGACGGCGATCTTCGCGCTCAGCGCGGTCTTCTTCAAAGCGCTGATCGGGCTGATCACAGCACACCTGATCAATAATCTGCCGGCCAAGGGTCAACGCAAATGGCGCGGCATGCTCTTGGTGCCGTGGGTCATCCCGCTCGCTTTGTCCTCGCTCGGCTGGTGGTGGCTGTTCGATCCGACCCACTCCGCCCTCAATTACGTGCTCTCAAGTCTCGGTTTCGACGAGATCCCCTGGCTTAGCAGTCCTTATTGGGCGCGCTTTTCCGTCATTCTGGTGAACGTCTGGTACGGCGCCCCGTTCTTCCTGATCATGTATCTCGCGGCGCTAAAATCGGTGCCCGAACAGCTCTACGAGGCCGCGGCCATTGACGGCGCCAATGCCTGGCAAAAATTCATTCACATCACGCTGCCGATGATGCGCAATATCATCGCCATCACCGTGCTGTTCTCGCTGATCGTGACCTTTGCCAATTTCGACATCGTTCAGATCATGACGGCGGGCGGCCCGCGCAACATGACGCATGTGTTCGCGACCTACGCCTTCATGCTCGGCATCCGCTCCGGCGACCTGCCGCTGGGCGCCGCCACGTCGTTATTCATGTTCCCGATCCTCGCGATCGCAGCAATCTTCATCCTGCGCGGGGTCCGTAAACGCGGCCGGGAGATCGGATGAGCACGGCCGCGCTGACCGCACGCGCTTCGCAGGGCTTCAACCTTGGCGCCAGCCTGCGCCGCAATCGGCGCTGGGCCTTGATCACGTCTTATATTTTTCTGATCGTTTTTGCGATCTTCTTTCTTATCCCGCCCTATTACATGGTCGTCACCGCGCTCAAAAGCGACGCCGAGGTGGCGCGCATGGCGACCAATCCCTGGATCATCGCCGACGGCATCACCTTCGACCAATTCAAGATTCTGCTGACACAAACCGACTTTCTGATTTTCTTCAAGAACACCGTCATCGTGACGCTGTGCACGGTCGCGATCACCATGGTGGTCAGCGTGTTCGCCGCTTTCTCGCTCGGCCGGATGCGATTTTGGGGGTCGAGCATCCTGGCGACGGGAATCTTCCTGACCTATCTGGTGCCTGACACCCTGTTGTTCATCCCGCTGTTTCAGATCGTCAAATGGCTCGGACTGCTCAATTCCTATTGGGGCATGGTGCTGGTTTATCCGACGCTGACGGTGCCGTTCTGCACCTGGATCATGATCGGCTACTTCCAATCGATCCCCAAGGAGCTCGACGAGGCGGCGCTGATCGACGGCGCCGGCCACCTGCAGATGCTCACCAAAATCTTCATCCCGGTGGCGCTGCCCGGTATCATCGCGGCGATGATATTCGCCTTCACCGTGTCGTGGGCGGCGTTCGTCTATCCGATGACGTTTCTCTACTCGGCCGACCAGCAGGTTCTCACCGTAGGCACCGTGACCAGCCTGATCCGCGGCGACGTTTACAAGTGGGGCATGCTGATGGCCGGAGCGCTGGTCGCGGCCGCTCCGCCGCTCGTGATTTACGCCTTCCTCATGGACTACTACATCGCTGGCCTCACCGCGGGCGCCACCAAAGGCTGACGAAAGGACTTCCCCAATGGCCGAAGTCGCGTTGCGTAACGTGATCAAGCGCTATGACGATGTCGAAGCGGTACGCAGCATCAGTCTCGATATTCCCGACAACGAATTCGTCGTGCTGGTCGGCCCGTCGGGCTGCGGCAAGTCGACGACGCTGCGCATGATCGCCGGTCTCGAGGAGGTCTCCGCGGGTGACATCTATATCGGCGGCGCGATCGTCAACGACCTGCCGCCGAAAGACCGCGATATCGCGATGGTGTTTCAGAATTACGCGCTCTACCCGCACATGTCGGCCTTCGAGAACATGTCGTTCGGACTGAAGCTGCGCAAATTCTCCAAGGACGAGATCAAAAAGCGCGTCGATCATGCCGCGCGCATTCTCGATATTACCGAGCTTTTAGACCGCAAGCCGAAGGCGCTGTCCGGCGGCCAGCGCCAGCGCGTGGCGATGGGCCGCGCCATCGTGCGCAATCCGAAAGTGTTCCTGTTCGACGAACCGCTGTCGAACCTCGACGCCAAGCTGCGCGTGCAGATGCGCACCGAGATCAAGCGCGTGCATCAGATGGTGAAGACCACCACGGTCTACGTCACTCACGACCAAGTCGAGGCAATGACGCTCGCCGATCGCGTGGTCGTTATGAACGGCGGCGTGATCGAGCAGATCGCGAGTCCGCAGGATCTCTATCATCACCCGCGGACGCGGTTCGTCGCCGGCTTCATCGGTTCGCCGGCGATGAATCTCATCCGCTGCCGTCTGGAGCAAAACGGCGTCGGCTTGCGGGTGCGGATTTCCGACGCGATCAGCCTTCCGGTGCCGGCGCCGTTGTCCGCGCGCTATCAGGCTCTGACCGGCAAGGAGCTGATCTTTGGGCTACGGCCCGAACACATTACCGAACCGCGGCGCAGCGACCGCGACCAGCAAAGCGAGTTTACCGCAACGCTCGACGTCGTCGAGCCGATGGGGATGGAAACGATGGTGTATTTCACCGTCGACGGCCAGGAAGTGTGCGGCCGCGTCGAGCCCGGCAGCGCCAAGGGCCCGGGCGAAGCCATGCCGCTCTACGCCGACATGAATCGCATGCACCTGATCGATCCGCAGACCGGTCTGGTGCTTTGAGAACTTGAAAATAAAATATGCAAAACGAGACCCCAGATGCTCTTCCAGGGTCTCGCTTCATTCTCCAGACAGCCGTGTCGGAGACTAAGGATCGTCCGAATTACAACGCGCTCGAAACGGACGAGAAGGTTGTATTCAGCTTGCTACCAAGGCCTTGCACGACCGCAATGATTGCGACCGAGATGCCGGAAGCGATGAGGCCGTATTCGATGGCGGTGGCCCCCGATTCGTCTCGCATAAAACGACGGACAAGTTTGCTCATTGAGTTGCCTCCACTCGGCGAAGATTGAGCTTTAATATTTCACAACAATCCAGTAGCAAATGGAACTTTCGGCCCGCTTAAAGAGGGCGGTTAATTTTGGCTTACATAGATCCAAGATCGCTCGTATCGCAATTTTCAATCGATATTGAATCCTAGCGCTGGCGGTGCAGATACGGTGCAATGTCGGTTGTTGGTCGGCCCATAGCGACGTTGCGAATTGTCGGCGCAATGATCGATGTCAGGGGGACGCAGCGGTTGAGCGATCCGCAACCGTCGTGCGAAATTTCGTGAGTGCGCACCTGGTGAGTTGCTCTTTAAAATGAAAATCGCCGGGGCGGCGCCGCCCCGGCGAAGCTGATTATCCGGCCGATCTTTATCAGGCGTCGTATTCGGCCGAGATATCCTGACCGGTGTAGTCGGGCATGAATGCCGCCGATACCAGGCTTATGGCAGAGCAGATGGCGATGTAGATCGCGATCGCGTAGCCGGTGTGATAGGCAGCGAACAGCGCCGTGGCGATCAGCGGTGCCGGCCCCCCGGCTATGACCGAGGCAAGCTGATAGCCGAGCGACGCGCCGCTATAGCGCAGCCGCGGCGTAAACGCTTCCGCGATCAGTGCCGCCTGCGGCCCGTATTGCATGTCGTGCGGAATAAGCGAGAGCACGATGGCGATGAACACCGCCGATGGGATCGCCGTGTCGACCATGCCGAAATACAGGAACCCGAACAGCCCCATCACCACGACCCCGATCAGGTACATGTTCTTCCGCCCGATCCGGTCCGAGATATGGCCGGCGAGCGGGATGGTGACGAACGAGACCAAGGCCGCCACCATCACCGCATCGAGGATGAAGTTTCGATCCATCTTCAGCGTGCCGACGGTGTAGGCGAAGACGAAAGCGGTGAAGACATAGAACGGCGCTTGCTCCGACATCCGCAGCAAGGCCGACAGGATGATCTCCTTCGGCTGCTTCTTGATGACCTCGAGGATCGGGGCGTGTTCGGTCTTTTTGGTATCGAGGAGCTTTTGGAACACCGGCGTCTCGAGGATACCGAGCCGAATCCACAGACCGATACCGACCAGGACGATCGAGAGCGCAAACGGCACGCGCCAGCCCCAGGTCAAGAAATCGGCGCCCGACCATGCGCTAAACGCCATGACCGCCAGCGACGACAGCAGGAGCCCGCAGGGCACCCCGAATTGCGGCCACGAGGCTACCAGGCCGCGCTGATTATGGGTGCGCGACCATTCCATCGCCAACAGCACCGAACCGCCCCACTCGCCGCCGACGCCGATACCTTGAATCGTCCGCAACACGGTCAGCGCCACCGCGCCCCAGATGCCGATCGATTCGTAGGTCGGCACAAAGGCAATGGCGAAAGTCGCCAATCCCATACACAACAGCGTTGCAATCAGGGTCGCCTTGCGGCCGATGCGATCGCCGTAATGACCGAAAATGGCGGCACCGATCGGGCGGCCGACGAAACCGACGAAATAGGTTCCAAAGGCGAGCAGCGTTGCCGACAGCGGATTCTGGTTGGGAAAATACAGCTTGCCGAAAACAAGCCCGGCCGCGGTGCCATAGAGAAAGAAGTCGTACCACTCAATCGCCGTGCCGATCGTCGCTGCGACCACTGCTTTACGTAATTGCGCGCTGTGTTCGACGTCGTCCAGCGGACCCACTGTCGTCGTTGCCATAGCCATGGCGTTCCTCCCCCCGTTTCCTCGTTGTCGTGGGGCGGGCTTCGTTCCCGCCTCCTGTCGTCAACGATACTGCGGAGCGTGCTGGCTGGCTATAGCGAAGCGGTCGCCGGGACGAACGGCGGCGAGAGGAATTTGTGCAGCGCGAAATCCGGCGGCGGCGAGGTTTGTGGCTCTATTGGCTCGGCTTGCTCGATGCCAAAACCGTGACCGGAGCCTGCCGATAATCGTTTGCGAACAGCCGCTTGAGATTGTCGACCTTCGGCAGGTCGTTGAAGACGATGTACGGATAGCTTGGGTGCAGGACCAAGAAATCCTGGTGATGTTCCTCGGCCGGATAAAAGCCCGTGAGCGGCTCCAGCTTGGTCACGATCGGTGCTCCGAAGACATGCGCCTTATCGAGCTGGGCAATATAATCGCCGGCGACGCGTTTCTGCTCGTCATTGGCAAAGAAGATCGCGGAACGATACTGGGTGCCCTCGTCGGGTCCCTGAAAATTGAGTTCGGTCGGGTTATGCGCCACCGAAAAATAGATCTGCAGGATTTTTCCAAGGGATACCTGTTGCGGATCGAAAGTTACGGAAACCGATTCCGCATGCCCGGTGCGCCCGGTGCTGACCATCTCATAGTGCGCGGCTTCTTCCTTGCCGCCGGCGTAGCCGGACACTGCCTTGGTGACGCCTTTGGTGTGCTCGTAGACCCCCTGCACGCCCCAGAAACAACCGCCCGCCAAAACGATGGTCTGCGGTCCGCCGCCTGCGGGCGCGGCGGCATCGAGCGTCGGAGGCGGCAGCACGACCGCAGGCTCGGCGGCCTCCACGCGGCCCGCGCCAAAGCCAAGCAGCGGAACCAGCATCAACGCTCCGACCACCGTCGTCAGCAAAATGCGGCGAGCGGCATTAGCGCCTGTCCCCGTATCCGTCGATCTGCCAGCCATCTCGAATCTCCGCCTGTTTCGCCGCGTGACGACTGAACTTTTAGTCCAATCCCAAGCCGCCGCGCCAATCACAATCAGCGCCACCGCCCGGCACGGGCCGCTCACGACATCGTGTAAGGGACCATTTTGGTTGCGCGTGATCTGTTACGTAAGCCGGCAACCACCCTTCGGGATCACGCTCTGGACCGCCTATTGCGAGCGCGAGGCTTTCAACAAAGGAATATCGCTGACAGGCTTCGGCTCTGGCAGCGATTGCAGATAGGCATAGATATCGTCCAGCTCATCATCGCTCAGCACCGGCGGGCGAAACGGCGGCATTGCACCATTCGTCGTCCGTACGAAGGATTTAAAGGCATCGGGCGGCAGCGCGGTGCGGGCGATCACCCGACCGTTGCTGGTCGCGATCGAACCCTGACCGTTGAAGTCGTGGCACTGCCAGCAGCCATGTTGGACGAAGGCTATCTTGCCCTTGTCGGCCGAAGCCGCGATAACGCCGCTCGATCCGATAACGCTGGTTGCGAACCCGATCAGCGCGAGCAACACCGGTACCGCGCAAACGCGAAGGAAACGCATGGACCTTCTCCTCAGCGTGGCTGCGTCACGACATTGACCAGCGCCGGCTGGCCGGATTTGACCACGGCGACCGCTTCCTTGAGCGCCGGGCCGAGATCGGCCGGATCGGTGATCGGCCCCCTCGCCCACCATCCCATCGATTCCGCAAGCTGATGATAGGCAATGTCGGGATTCATGATGCTGGTCCCGATCGGCGCGAGATCGTTGCCGGTATTGGCAATCCGGTTGCGGAAGTTGGAGAGCCGCTGGATGTGCATAACCTCCTGGTGATAGCCGCGGTTGTTATGCATCACGGCGAGCAGCGGGATTTTATGGCGCGCGGCCGTCCACAGCACGCCCGGCGCATACATCAGATCGCCATCGGACTGGATCGAAACCGAGAAACGGCCGAGATCCCGGTTGCCAAGCGCTGCGCCAACCGAGGCCGGCGCGCCATAACCGACGCCATAGCCGCCCGACGCGCCGAGCCATTGATAATGTTTTTCCATCGGCCACAGCCGGTTGGCCCAATTGCTGGTGTTGCCGCCAGTCGAGACCAGCGACCAATCGAGATCCTTGATCTGCGCATAAAGCTCCATCAACAGCCGCGCGGTCGAGATCGGAACCGCATCCCAGGCGACGGCCGCCGCCTGCTTGGTGGCGTCGAGCCCCTTAGCGTGGGCTTGGCGGATGGCGTCGCCGCGCTTGCTCAAGGCATCTTTGCGATCGTTGGAGACTGCCGATTTTACGGCTTCGATCAGTGACGGCAATGTCGCCTCGGCGTCGCCCGGCATCGATACGTCGATACTCTGGAAACGCTGGAAATCCTGATAGTTCGATTTGGTGAGCAGATCGACCGAGCTGATTGAGATCAGCCTGGTATTCGGCTTGATCTTGGAGACGTTCTGGCCAAAGCCGTCGTTGCCGTTATCGAGGAAAGTATTGACCGTGGCCCAGTAGTCGGACAGCTCCATGCCGATGATCACGTCGGCTTGCTCCACCACGTTCGCGGGCCTGCTGAGATAGTGGGTGTTGGGAAAATTCATCCGATTGCCCTGGTCGACGACCGGCGCCTGAAGCAATTCGGCGAGTTCGACCAATAGCCTGACGCCGTTCGCCGTGCGCGCCGCGCGATCGACCACGATGACCGGCCGTTCCGCATTGGCGAGCAGCCGCGCGGCTTCCTTGACCGCGGCCAAGTCGCCCTGCGGCGGCGCACTCGGAAAGAATTTCGGGATGTAGAGCGGCTCGCCGAAATCGCGGACCGGCTCCATTTGCAGCATGCTATCGAGCGCCAGCATCACCGGACCATACGGCGGCGTCGTCGCGATGTTGTACATGCGCACGAAGCTTTGCGCGAAATGCTGCGCCGAAACCGGGTTGTCGTCCCATTTGGTGAAGTCGCGCACGATCGCGTTGATGTCCTGCGCGGAATGAAAAGTCGGAACCCCGGGCGCGCGGTGCGCCGCGTCAAGATCGTTGCCGCCGACGACCAGGACCGGAACGCGATCGCACCAGGCGTTGTAAATCGCCATCGAGGCATGTTGCAGACCGACCACGCCGTGGACCAACGTCATCAGCGGCTTGCCGGTCGCCTTAAAGTAGCCGTGGCACATGGCAACGCCGGATTCCTCGTGCATGCAGGTGAGGAATTCCGGCATCGCGTTCTTGCCGTAATTGATCAGCGACTCGTGGAGGCCGCGGTAGCTCGAAGCCGGATTGGCCGGCAAATATTTGATGTCGAGCGTCTTGATGACATCGACCATGAAGTCGGACCCGGGCTTACCCTCGCCACTCGACGGCAGTTCCGGTGCGCCGGTCTCAGCGGCGGCAACATGGGCGCTCGGCGGCAGAGCGGAGGGCAATCGCGGCTGCCCTTGCGCCGGCTGCGGTGCGGGCGCGGCCTGCGCAGGAGCCACGCCGCCGGCCGCGCCGGCGACCGCCGCCGCGGCAAGGAATTTTCGGCGATTGAGCTTCGGAGCGGTCTCTTTGGTCGGCATCGTCATCTCCCCGGTCGTCATATTGCTTTGGTCTTCAGCCGCGCCCGTCGGCCACCGCAGCAAAGCGATTCAATTATCATCCCGGTCATCGGCGTCAAATGTGCCTTGTTGCCGATCGCTCATGGCTGACGTGGGTAGCTGTCGAGCATTCCACAGGCACGATGCGGCTTTAACGCGGCGCCGCGGCCGCAACCGGAGATTAAGAATTTTCGTTAATGATGCATCGTCCTGTCCCTGCGCCGCAAAAGTCAACGCTATGAGCGCAAAATTGGCGCAGTCCCCGTCCGCAGCAGCCTCATCTAACGCCGCGATCGAGCGCAGCGGCGAGGCCCGCGCTCCGCTCTGCTTCGTCATCGACCCTGATGAGAGCATCCGGCATTTCCTGTCACTCATTCTTCATGGCGCCGGGGTCGATACCGAGGAACTTGCCGATGGCAAGGAGCTGCGCGCCGCATTGGCCCGGCGCGCGCCCGACCTCGTTCTGCTCGATGTCCCACTCGAATCGGCCGAAGCGATCGCGAGCGTCGTCGCGCTCGGCGCTAGCGGCTACCGCGGCCAAGTACAGCTCGTCAGCGGCCGCGGCTCGGCCGTGCTCGCGCACGTCAAAAGCATCGGCGAACAACATCGGCTGCAGATGCTGCCGGTCTTGCGAAAGCCATTCGAGACCAACGTGATTTTGAAACTACTGGACGACCTCAAGCTCGGTCACCCGCTGCCTGTCGCCGGCCGCATCGATCTCGACGAAGCCTTGGCGAACGACTGGATCGAATTCTGGTACCAGCCGAAGATCGATTTGCGTAAAAAGCAGCTCATCGGCGCCGAAGCCAGTGCGCGGGTGCGCCATCCGCAGCACGGCCTCTTGATGCCGAGCGCGTTCCTGCCCGGCGCGCGCGAGACGAGCCTGATCACGCTGTCCGAGAAATCGCTGTCGCACGCGCTGCAGGCGGGCGTCGATTTCGCCAAGGTCGGCGTCAACTTGCGGATGGCGGTCGACATCCCCGTCAATGCCCTGGTCAAGCTCGCAGTTACCGACATTGTGCAGACCTACAAGCCGCAGTTCGAAAAATGGCCGGGTCTCATCATCGACGTGACCGAAGAGCAAATCGTCACCGATCTCGCCCTGGCCAGCGACCTGCTCAAGCGATTTGAACACCTTAACGTTAAGCTCGCGATCGATGATTTCGGCCGCGGCTACTCCGTGCTGGCGCGATTGAAGAGCCTGCCGTTCGCCGAACTCAAGCTTGATCGCGCGTTCGTCACCGATTGCGCCTCCGACAAGGTCAATGCGCCGCTGTGCAAGACGGTCATCGATCTCGCCCATGGCTTCGGCAGCATTGCGGTCGCGATCGGCATTGAAAAAGCCTCCGACGCGCTCGCCTTGGTCAGCATGGGCTGCGATTACGGCCAGGGCTTCCTGCTTGGCCAGCCGATGCCGCAGGAGCGGTTCGCGGCGCTGTTACGCCAACGCTCCACACCGCAGGCGAGGCCCAACGGGGGCGCCGCAGCATGACGGAACAGCCAAATAGCCTGAAAGCGGCTCAGTGCGTCCAGGCGCCGCGCCGCGTGGGCGCGAAATTGTCGGAATAGGAGACACGCTGGCGCTGCGGCGGCTTGCTCTCGAAAACCTCGAACGCAATGCCATTGCGTTCGCAATAGGCGATAGCCTCTTCTTTGGTGTGAAAACGAAGCCGCAATTGCTGCTTCATATCGCCTGAACTGGTCCAGCCCATGAGCGGCTCGACCGCGCGCGGCTGCTCGGGCTCATAATTCAGCAGCCATTCCTTGGTCTTGGCGGTACCGGACTGCATGGCGGTGCGGGCCGGTTTGTAGATGTGGGCGGTCATTGCGTGTCGCTCCTCAGCTTATCCGTCACACCATTACATAAACACGCGGCTCCGCGGCAGCCGCTTGCGGCCGTGCCGTCGCGAAGCGTAGGCGGGTGGTCGGGGCAGCAGGATTCGAACCTGCGACCTGTAGTACCCAAAACTACCGCGCTACCAGGCTGCGCCATACCCCGCCGGTCGCGGCTCTGGATACTCGTTTCGCTTGCGCGCAGCAAGCCGACGAGATCGACCCACCCGGTCAATGGCCTTTGCGGAAAATGGAGCCTGTTACCCGATCGCCCGAAGCGATGCCGAGCTTTTGCGCTGTGCCGGCGAGAACCTCCAGAACGGCCCGGACCGGGCCGCCGGATGATATGAGGGCGTCCGACATCGGATGGGCATTTTCCGCAATGCTTCGAATGCGCCCATTGCCCCTGATGAAGATCAGGTCGAGCGAAATATAGGTGTTATGCATCCAGAAAGTGGCCGGTTGATCGTGTTTAAAGTCGAACAGCATGCCGTGCCCCTCCGGCAGCTCCTTGCGGAACATCAGGCCGCGGGCGCGCTCCGCGTCATTGGTCGCAAGCTCGACGGAAAATGAGTGGACGCCCGACCGGCTGGTAATCTTGACGGTACCCCGTCCGGACGCGCGCGCCGGCGCGAGCGCGATGAGGAGCGCGCAGCCGATCGCGAGCGTGATCGCGGCGACCCGGCGCGTGGCGGAGTGACGCGTAAAGGAGTGACGAAGGGGATCGATCGAGGGCACTAGTGCGATGCAGGACCGAGCGGGCCGCTTTCCGGCCGAACCTCGGCCGCCATCATGCCCTTTGGCCCGGGTCCGAAGCGCACCAGCACGAATTGGCCCGGGCGAAGCTCAGTCAGGCCGAAACGGCGCAGCGTTTCCATGTGAACGAAAATATCTGCCGTGCCTTCCCCCCGCGTGAGAAAGCCGAAGCCGCGGAGCCGGTTGAACCATTTGACCTGGGCCCGCTCGAGACCGCTCGTCGGCGTTACCGTCACATGGGTTCGTACCGGCGGCATCTGCGCCGGATGGATCGCCGTCGATTCGTCCATTGAGAGAACGCGAAAAGCCTGCAGCCCTTTCGGTCCGGGCACAACCTCGCAAACGATCCGGGCGCCTTCATAGGCGGTCTGGTAGCCGTCCCGGCGCAGACAAGTCACGTGCAAGAGCACGTCGGTCATGCCGTTGTCTGGAACGATAAAGCCGTATCCCTTGGCGACGTCGAACCATTTGATGACGCCGGCCATCTCGATGACGCGCGGCGCGGGCTCGCCACTAACGGCGATATCGGGTCCGAGCCCCGACTTGTTGGATTTTGTTTCGATTCCGTCCGACGCCATGACGCCGTGGCCGCCGCCGTTGCTGGCGCCCTACGGGCGCATCACGAATCTGTCGAGTTGAGGATAACACCGACGGTCCAATGGAAAAGGACAAAAATGCAACACTGCGATAAAAGCGTCATTGCCTGTGCACAAAGTGGATTCGTTCAATGGCCGATGAAGGGCTCGAGCACGGTTCCGATGTCCTGGCGCACAACCAAGTCCGCCAGTTCATCGAAGTCGGTCGCCTCCCGGTTGATGATGACAAGACGCGCGCCATTCCGTTTTGCCATCAAGGGGAAGCCGGCGGCCGGCCAGACCACCAGCGAAGAGCCGATCGCAACGAACAAATCGCATGATTGCGCAAGGGCCTGGGCGCGATGCATTTCGGTGTCAGGCATTGCCTGACCGAATGAGACGGTCGCGGTCTTGATGAAGCCGCCGCAGCCGGGACAGTCCGGCGCACAGCCGTTCGCCTCGTCCATGCGGCGGCGCACCCAGGCGAGCTCGTAGCGCGCGCCGCAGTCGAGGCACGCCGCAAAAGTTGTATTGCCGTGCAATTCGACGACGTCTTCGGGCTTGATCCCCGAGGCTTGGTGCAAATTATCGATATTCTGGGTGACCACCGCCGGAACTTTGCCGGCGCGATAAAGGCTTGCAAGCGCACGATGGCCGCGACCCGGGCGGGCGTCGCCGAATTGGTTTTCCATGGCGAAACGCCGCCGCCAGGATTCGTTGCGCGCCTCCTGGCTGGCCAGGAATTCCTCGAACGGTATTGGCCGGTTCTTGGTCCATAAGCCCCCGGGAGAGCGGAAATCGGGAATGCCGCACTCGGTCGAGATGCCCGCCCCGGTGAACGGCACGATAGAGCCGGCCTCGTGGACCATCTCCGCAAGGCGCGCTATGGCACTATCGAGGTCGGGCGCGATCATTCGTCATCGTTCAAGCTTCGGACCCGGCGCACCATAGCCACTGCGACGTGTCATACATATTTGGACTTGGCTTACGTTAGGCTTGGCTCACGTTAGGTTTGGCGCACATTAGAGGCAGCTCTCGGGATCGCGGCCAACACGGCAGCCAAGCCGTTCCCTTGTCGGACCAGCGGAGGTTCTTCCATGCGGTATCTGCACACAATGCTTCGCGTACGCAATCTCGACGACGCGCTCGACTTCTATGTCAATAAGCTTGGCCTGGAGGAGGTACGCCGCCGGGTCGACGACAAGAACAAATATACGCTGGTGTTTCTGGCGGCGCCCGCCGACGACAGGCTGGTCGCCAATGGTCCGGCCAACCGTCAGGCGCCGCTGGTAGAGCTCACCTACAATTGGGACAGCGGCGAGGACTATGGCGAAGCGCGCTATTTCGGCCACCTCGCCTATGAGGTCGACGACATTTATGCGCTCTGCGAGAAACTGATGAAGGCGGGGGTGACCATCAACCGGCCGCCGCGCGACGGCACCATGGCTTTCGTCCGCTCGCCCGACAAGCATTCGATCGAATTGCTGCAGAAGGGCGAGGCGCTACCGCCCAAGGAACCTTGGCTGTCGATGCCCAACACCGGGAAATGGTGAGCGGGAAAGCTTGTGTGCTGCGCCAGCATGACCCGGAAAAGTGGCAGCCGGCTTTCCGAAAAGGTCCTGCGCGATCAAAACGGTAGAGCCAAAATCGCTTTAATCTGAGGCGATTTGCGCTCTAACGCAAACCCCTTTATACGTCGCGCGCCTCCATAAGAGCGCGCATTTGCGCTCGGTAGCGCCCTTCGTCTAGCGGTCTAGGACACCGCCCTTTCACGGCGGTAACACGGGTTCGAGTCCCGTAGGGCGCGCCA
>Ga0182013_10000678_pt1 | contig 46925 bp, 41 predicted proteins | sample 612S2MmetaG_FD_120487 | JGI IMG/M metagenome (GOLD analysis project Ga0182013, IMG submission 120487) | Permafrost microbial communities from Stordalen Mire, Sweden - 612S2M metaG | ecosystem: Environmental > Terrestrial > Soil > Wetlands > Permafrost | place: Sweden: Stordalen | collected...
GCGGAGGCCGAGGCGGAGCGAGCGAGAGCAGAAGCCGAGGAGCGGGCGCGGATTGAGGCCGACGCTGCAGAGCGGGCGCGGGCAGAAGCCGAGGCGGAGGCCCGGGCGCTGGCCGAGGCGGAGGCCGAGGCGGAGCGAGCGAGAGCAGAAGCCGAGGAGCGGGCGCGGATTGAGGCCGACGCTGCAGAGCGGGCGCGGGCGGAAGCCGAGGCGCTGGCGCTGGCCGAGGCGCTGGCGCTGGCCGAGGCGGCTCGAGCGCGGGCCGAGGCCGAGGAGCGGGCGCAGGTGGAAGCCGAGGAGCGAGTCCGCGTCGAGGCCGAGAAGCAGGCTCGGGCGAAAGCGGAAGCTCAGGCGCTTGCCGAGGCCCAAGCCGAAGCCGCCCGGGCGCGCTCAGAAGCCGAGGAGCGGGCTCGGATCGAAGCTGAGGAGCATGCCCGGGCGGATGCGCGGGCGAGTGAGCTGGCCGAGGCGCGTGCCCTGGCGGACGCCGAGGAGCGGGACGAGGCGCACGCAGCGGCACAAGCCCAGGCCGTCGCTGTCGCCGACGCAGAGGTACAGCCGGAACCCGACGCGGACGCCGACACACCATTACGCGCACCCGCCCACGCTCGCCTACGGAACGAAACCGACGGAGGGCGTCGCCGGATCCGCCCCGGGGTGGCCATCGCAGCCTGCATCCTTCTGGTCGTGGCCGTCGGCGCCGTGGTGCTCGGCTCCATACACCGGGCACCGTCAGCGCCCTCCCCGTCGCATTCGACCACGGCTTCGACCGCGCCGACTTCCGGCGCCGCCATCTCGCAGGTCCGGTCGGCCACCGACGAGGTGGCCTCGGCCACCTCCGGGGCCAGGGCGGGTTTGGCGTCGCTTTCAGGCTTCCCCACCCCCGACAACGTCGCCACGGTCATCAACCCGTACGTCGCGTCACTGCGTTTGTACGAGGCGTTCATGTCCGACGCAACCGTGCCGGTGGCTGCCCGATCGGCCGCATCCACTGCCGAAGCACAGGTGCGACAGGACGTGAGCTTCCTCGAGACCATCGACGGGCTGCCGCCGATCGGTCTGGGTGCGTTCCTCCAGCAGTTCGCCACCGACACCACGCAGCTGCAGACCTCGTTGACCGCACTCGAGCAGGACCTCGGCTCTGCCGCCAAGGGCTGACCCGATCCGCTCTGGACGGGCGGAGTTCCCACTCCGAGCCGCCACCTCGCATACTGGGTCATCTCCACCGCCGATACGCCATCACATCTGAGCGACGACGACGCCATGGCGCTCGCCCTGGCCGAGGCGCGAGCTGCGGCCCTCGAAGGGGAGGTCCCGGTGGGCGCCGTCACGATCGTGGGCGGCGAGGTGGTGGCGTCACGCCACAACGAGCGCGAGCGCTCTGCGGACCCGACCGCCCATGCCGAGATGCTGGCCATCCGCGACACCGCCGCCGCCCTCGGGAATTGGCGCCTCTCCGACGTCACCGTGGTGGTCACGCTCGAGCCGTGCCCGATGTGCGCCGGCGCTCTGGTCGCAGCCAGGGTCGGCCGACTGGTCTTCGGCGCCGCCGACCCCCGCGCCGGAGCCTGCGGGACTCTCTACAACGTGTGTGCCGATCCCCGGCTGAACCACGAGCTCGAGGTCACCCACGGCGTCCGGGCGGGAGAGTGCGGCGCGCTCCTCACGTCATTCTTCGCAGGCAAGCGGGGGGACGCGACGGCGACTCCCCCCGTCTCCGAAACCCGTGAGGGCCGCTGATCGCGACCGCAGGCCGACTGCCGGCGCCGGTCCGGATTGGCGGATGGCGAAGCACACTGCGGCCGACGCGGCGGATGAGGCCGGCGGCCGCGCCATGAGGACGCCGCCGATCCTTCGGTCGCTCGATCTGGCCCGGCGCACCTCGGCTGCGAATCCACTGTGGGCGGAGCACGCACCACGCGGCGAGCCCGCTCGACGGCGCGGGGATCGGCGTCGCGCCGCACCTTCCTGACCTCCCACTTCGCGCCGGGAGGGACTTCCGTGGCGCCACCCCGAGCTTCCGGACCAGGTCAAAGCGACTAACATGCCCGCCGGAGGAGTGCGAGAGCGGCCGAATCGGACGGTCTCGAAAACCGTTGTGCCTCATGGGTACCGTGGGTTCAAATCCCACCTCCTCCGCTCGGGGCCCGTGAAGGCCCGTCGCATGGGGCCAAGTGCGACAGAACAGCGGCAGGGCAGGCGCCTTGCCGGCAGCACCTGGTCGTTCCCCGGCGACCGGAAAGGAGTGAACCGTGGCACGCGCACGTTCGACATTCGGAAAATTGCAGCGCGACCAGGCCAAGAAGGACAGGGCCAAGGCAAAGATGGACGATCGTCTCTCGCGGCGAGAGGACAAGGCCGCCGCGGGCGACCAGCCCTCGACGACCCTCTCGGCCGACGAGGTGGACCAGACGCAGCTGCTCGAGCAGTTCGCCGCGCTCCACGAGGACCTGGCCGAAGGGCGGATCTCGCTGGACGACTTCGAGATCCGCCAGGAGGAGCTGCGCGCCAAGCTCGTGGTCTGAGCCCGGCCACCCGTCGTCTTCGAGGGTCCCTCAGGACTTGGCGGCGGCGTCGCGCCCTTCGAGCCAGCGCTGGAATCCCGCCGCGTTCGAATGGACGCCGTTGAGGGTGTCGAGCTTCTCCTTGTGGGCGGCGTCGACGTCTTCCAGGAGCGGGTCGAAGCGGGTCGCCAGGGCATCGGCGATGTCGGCGCCCTGGCGGTAGGCCTGCTCGGCCGTCTCGGCCCACAGCCGCAGTGTCTCCTCCGCCTCGGCCAGGAGCTCCTCCGGCTGCTCGAGCAGTCCGTAGTGGGCCAGCGCGATGCCCGATGGACGCCGCGCCGCGAACTTGCCCAGTGAGGTGATCGCTTGGTCCAGGTCGAAGTCCGGAGGCGGGGTCGCCGGGCGCAGCACCCCGCCGTCAGGCAGCTTCACACCGACGGCGTCACCCGCGAACAGCACCCCACTGAGCGAGTCGTGCAGCCCGACGTGGTGCTTGGCATGCCCGGGTGAGTCCACCGCGACCAGGGTTCGTCCCGGGCCGACCTCTATCTCCTCGCCGTCGTCGAGCACGTGGATGCGTTCGGGCGGCGTGGGTTCGAGCCGGCCGTAGAGGGAGTCCAGCAGCGGGCCGTAGACGCGTGCCGCAGAGTCGATGAGTCGCGTCGGGTCGGCCAGATGCCGTGCCCCCTTCTCGTGCACGTACACCGTGGCCGAGGGAAAGGCCCGGGCCACGTCGCCGACGCCACCGGCGTGGTCGAGATGGATGTGGGTCACCGCCACTCCGGCCAATTCCTCGGGACCGACTCCGATCTGGCCCAGTGCGGCGAGCAGTACGGGGACCGACGTCTGGCTTCCGGTCTCGATGAGGACGGGCGCAGGCCCTTCAATCAGGTACCCGGCTGTCACCTTCTCCCAACCACCGAGCATGGTGTCGATCTCGAGCACACCGGCGGCGATGGGCCGGGGCGGAGGGACGGCCGGGATGGCGTCGCCACTCCCGGGGTCGTGCACGTGCAGGCCGGCATCGGGATGCCGGTGCGAGTGCCCCCCGTGAGAATGCCGCCCACTCACGGGATGTTCACCTCAATCACGACCTTCACGTCGTCGGGCTGGCGCTGAAGAGCATCCTGCCACCGGTCGAGCGGGACACGCCGATTCACCAGCCGCTCGAGCCAGGCCCGGTCAGCCTTGGCTAGTGCGTCGGCCGCTGCCTCGTAGTGGCGGCGGTTGGCGTTGACCGAACCGACGACGGCGACGTTCTCCAGCACCATGGAGCGGTTGAGGAGACCCTCGTCGACGTCGAGCACATGGCCTCCCGAGGAGACTCCGGTGAGGCACACCACACCTCCCGTGCCGACATTGGTCATCGCGTCGAACACGAGCGCAGGGACGCCGGTGCACTCGATCACGACGTCGGGATCCTCCAGGGCGTCGACCACCTTTCCGGTGTGGTAGCTGGCGCCCAGATCGCGCACGAGATCGGGTTTCACCCCCTCGGTGACCTGGTCCAGCACGTGCACGTCGAGGCCACGCTGGACCCCGATCAGGGCGGCCAGTAGCCCGATGGGACCAGCGCCCGTGACCAGCACGGTCTCGGGCGCCCAATGGGCGCGACCGCCCACCCGGTCCACCTGCTCCCAAGCCTTGGCGACCACGCTGATGGGCTCGAGCAGGACACCGAGGAGGCCGAGGGCCGCGTCGACCTTGACGGCGAAGTCCGGCGTGATCCGGTAGCGCTCCGAGCAGTAGCCGTGGTGCTCCTTGATCCCACGCTCGGTGTACATCCCGTTGCGGCAGAAGTCCCATTCGAGCACGCTGCAACTGAGGCACGGCACGGGGTCGGGTCGGCGGACGATGCCGACGACCAGGTCCCCCTCGGCCAGGCCCGAACCTGACGGAGCCTGGAGCACCCGCCCCAGAGATTCATGACCCAGGACGAGGCGCTCCTCACCGGGCGGCGCCCACCCGTACTCGCCCGAGAGGATCTCGATGTCGGTGCCACAGACGCCGACGGCAAGCGTCTCGACGAGCACGGGGCCATCGGATTCGGGGGGCTCGGGCATGTCGGAGAGCGCTGCGGTCCCCGCCTGCAGCGGGATGACGGTCAGAGCCTTCATGCCTCCACCCCCCTCCCCTGTTCGTGGCGGGTCGTGCCCCTCACCGCGGCGCGCCCGTCCGGCGGCGCACGGCGACCCGGCCGAGCCTCTTCATCCGCTGCAGCCTGGGCATGGACATGGTGTCCGCCACCAGGTGGGTCCCGGCGTAATCGGGGGTGGCGAGCGGATCCGACCCGCTCAGCCGGAAGGCGGAATTGATCAGCGAGACGTGGGAGAAGGCCTGCGGGAAATTGCCCACCAACCGTCCAGCCAGAGGGTCGTACTCCTCGGAGAGCAGGCCGAGGTCGTTGCGCAGGGACAGGAGCCGCTCGAAGAGCTCCTGTGCGTCCTCCTCGCGCCCGATCATGTGGAGGCAATCCACCAGCCAGAACGAGCACGCGAGGAAGGCGCCCTCCCGGCCGGTCAGCCCGTCGACCGCCCCGTCGTCGGCGGTGCGGTACCGCAGGACGAACCCGTGGTCCATGAGATTGCGTTGCACGGCTTCGACGGTGCTCACCACCCGCGGGTCGCTCGGCGGCAGGAACCCCATGAGCGGGATCATGAGGACGCTGGCGTCGAGTTGGTCGGAGCCGTAGTACTGCGTGAAGGCGCCCACCTCGGCGTTGTAGCCCTTCTCGCAGACCTCGTTGAAGATGTCATCGCGCATCGTGCGCCACTTCTCGACCGGCCCCTTGAGCTCCGGCCACTCTTCGAGGGTGCGGACGGCACGATCCACGGCGACCCACGCCATCACCTTGGAATGCGTGAAGTGACGGCGAGGACCACGGACCTCCCAGATCCCGTCGTCGGGCTCCCGCCACCCCGTCTCGAGGAACCTGATCAGCTGTACCTGCAGGGCCCAGGCCGCATGGCTGTGCACCCCCTCCGTCTTGGCCGAGGAGTACAGCGCCGACATGACCTCGCCGTACACGTCGAGCTGGTACTGCTCCGACGCAGCGTTCCCGATCCGCACCGGGGCGGACTTCTCGTAGCCGGGCAGCCACGAGGCCTCCCACTCCTCGAGCCTCCGCTCCCCTCCGGGGCCGTACATGATCTGCAGCTTGGAGACGTCACCCGCCACGGCGCGCAGCAGCCAGTCCCGCCATGCCATCGCTTCGGTGTAGTAGCCGCCCCGCATCAGCGACTCCAGGGTGAGCGTGGCGTCGCGTAGCCAGCAGTAGCGGTAATCCCAGTTCCGGTTGCCGCCCAGCGCCTCGGGCAACGAAGTGGTGGCGGCCGCCACGATCCCCCCCGTCGGCTCGTAGGTCAGGGCCTTGAGGGTGATCAGCGACCGCACCACCGCCTCCTTGTACGGACCGTCGTAGCAGCACTGCTCCGCCCACTCCGTCCAGAATGCGTCCGTCAGGTGCACCGTGTAGTGGCTGTCGAGGGGCGGCGGCGGCTCCTCGGGCGAGGGGTGCCACACCAAGGTGAAGGGGAAGCGCTGGTTCTCGTTGACGGTGAAATCCGCCACCGTGTGCAGGTCCTTGCCGACAGGTTCGACCCGGTTCCACAGCGCGAGGGAGTCGGGGCCCGCGGTGAATCGCACCAGACCCTCACGTGAGGTGACCCAGGGGACGACCTCGCCGTAGTCGAAGCGGACGGTGAGGTCCATGTGCATGTCGACCGTGCCGGTGATGCCCTCGACGGAGCGCACCAGGTGGGGATGGTTGTCGCGAACCGGCATGCAGTCGGTGACACGCACCGTGCCGGTCGCGGTGTCGAACTCGGTCTCGAGCACGAGCGAATCCGCTCGGTACCACCGGCGGGTCGCCAGGACCGACTCGGGTGCTCCGGCCGGTGCGATCTTCCAGAACCCGTGAGACTCGTCGCCGAGCAACCGGGCGAAGCACGACGGGGAGTCGAAGTGGGGCAGGCACAGCCAGTCGACCGAGCCGTCAATTCCGACGAGGGCGGCGGTCTGGAGGTCCCCGATGACGGCGTAGTCCTCGATCGGCTGGCTCATGGCCTCATTCTTGCCTGCTCAGCTACTGATGCACGGACCCGTGCCCACCGCCGAGCGATGGTGCTCGGCCGTCTGCACCCGCGTCAGGACCCCGGGGGAAGTCAGCGCGTAGCCGACGGCCTGGTAGACGGTCGATCGGGAGAAGACGATCCCGATGACCTGGCCCCCGGGCCCCAGGAGCGGGCCCCCCGAATTCCCCGGCTCGACGATCGCGTCGAGGGCGTAGACACCGCGGGTGACGGACCCGTCGTTGTAGATGTCCTTGCCGATGGCGGTGATCTCCTCGGTCACGCCGGCGGGGTCCATCTTGAGAGGCCCGTCCTCGGGGTAGCCGAGCAACGCCGCCTGTGTGCCCCGGGGGACGAGGTTCGGGCTGATGGTCAGCGCCGGGCCCAGCGGGGCATCGGTGCGCAGCACCGCCAGGTCGAACGAAGGGTCGAAGAGCACGGGGGTCGCGGCATAGGTGTTGTTGCCGACCACGACCTCCGTGCTGCCGCTGCCCTCCCCGGCGACGACATGGGCATTGGTGGCCACGAGTCCCGGGGCGACCACGAAGCCCGACCCCTCCTGCTCGTTGTTGCACGCCGTGCCCAGGATCTTGACGGTCGAGAAGACCGCCGGGTCCGCGAGTGTGCGGGTCTGGGCATTCGAGGGCGTCGAGACCGAGGGAGTCGAGGGAGGGGTCAGCGTGGAGAACACCTGGGGGAACCCCTGGTTGTTCAGGAAGGTCTGCAGGTCGTTGAAGATCGAAGGCGCCTGGGGCAGCACGTTGTCGATCGAATGGAGGATGTCGGACTTGTTCACGGCCGCGTCCAGGGAGGTGAAGCGGCTGTTCGGGGACGTGAAGACGGCCGCCACCAGCCAGACGGAGAGGAGGACGGCGATGACCGCGACCCCGACGCCGAGGACCGCGTCGACCGTGCCCAGGTGATGCCGGCGCACGGTGACGTTGCTCCAGGTGCCCAGGACCCGGCCGGCGAGGCCGAGGGTGCAGGCCGTCAGCAGGACCAGCACCACGAGGAGGATGGAGCGCGTCACGTCGTGGTGGCCGGTGCCGAGCAGGGGCACCCACACCAGGGTTCCGAGCAGGAAGCCCAGGATGAAGCCGCCGAAGGTGAGGATCTGCACGAGGGCGCCGAGCCGCAGTCCGTGCACGGCGGCCAGCAGCATCAGCCCGATGATCAGCAGGTCCACCCAATCCACCGTGCGAGGGTACCCAACGGTGCACCGGAAATTGCGGCCCCCACCGCTATTGTCGTCCTGCCGTGCTTCCACGCTCCGTGCCTCGACACCGGCGTGCCTGGCGACGCGGCGGCGGCCTGACTGTCCTCCTTGCTGCGCTGGCGGCCACCGCGTCGGGCTGTGCGCTGACCGGACACCCCAGCTCGCCCCGGACCACCCACGTGCTCGGCGAGCCGAAAGGCACCCCACTGGTGGTGGGGCAGCCGGCGCCGAGCGGGACCGGTGAGCTCGGTGCGGTGTCGTGCCCCACCGCCCGGCGATGCTGGGCGGTCGGGGTGGCCGGACCGAACCCCCCCACAGCGGGAGCGGACGTGATCGTCGCGACCACCGACGGCGGCATCGGATGGAAGGCACAGCACGTGGCCGGTGGCAGCACACCGCAGCTGAGCGGCATCTCGTGCCCCACGCCAACGGACTGCCTGGCTGTCGGCTCGAACGGGGCGTCGCTCCCGGGGAGCGGCGTCGTGGTGGCGACCCGTGACGCCGGGACGACCTGGTCGCCGGTGACGGCACCCATGAACGCGCTGACGCTGACGAGCGTGGAGTGCGCCGGCACGTCCGACTGCACGGTCGTGGTCAGCGACGGCATCTCCACATGGTCCGCCCACAGTGACGACTTCGGGCAGAGCTGGCAGCAGCAGGGCGACCTCCCCTCCTCGTTCCTGCCCGGCGTGGACCTCTCATGCACCGCAGGCGGCTCGTGCCTCGTCGCGGGGTACGTGCCCACCACCAACGGCCACGGGGCGGGAGCGATCGCCGTGAGTGGGGACGGCGGGCAGACCTGGTCCCTGGCGACCGTCCCCACCGGTGTCGGTGTGCTCCAGAGTGCCGCCTGCGTGAGCACGTCGACGTGCCTCGCCGCCGGCACGACGACCACGACGGTGAGTGACGTGGTGCCGGCCAAGGGAGAGCTGCTGCGCAGCACCGACGGAGGGCACACCTGGGTCGTGGCGACCGGTACGCCGCCCGTCGACGACGTCTACGGCGTCGCCTGCCCGTCGGCCCGGCAGTGCGCCATGGTCGGCACGAAGTGGGTCGGATTCCCCGCCGTCGGCACGGGAGCGGTGGCCCAGAGCGTCGACGGCGGGCTCTCGTTCCGCACGTCCTCTTCGGCCTACGTGCCCATCTCGCTGACCGCGCTGTCCTGCCCGGACACGAAGGCGTGTGTCGCAGTCGGTGGGAACACGGTGGCCCGGCTCACGCTGATCGCCCCGAAACCCGTCCCCTCCCCGAGCCGGACGAAGGGTTCAGGGCACCCCTAAGCGTCCCGGGGAGGCCGAATTGGCCTGAAATAGTGCTTGACGTGCTGTGTTGGAGACCCTTCCGAGCGAGGGTCCCTAGTCAGGAGCGTGCCGCCCCCGTAGAATCTCACCTGCCGGACCAAGCAGTCACTGAAGTGTGGCGGGTACGGGGGACCTCCGCCACCGGAGAGAGGGAGGACTGTCATGCCGCAAACGTGCGCCCAGTGCCAGAGTGAGGCTGCCGACAACGCAGGCTTCTGTCCGAGTTGCGGCGCCCCGATGGGCGCCAGCGCGGCGACCGCGGCCGGGGGCCCCGCAGCAAGCACGCCCCCGCCGGCGGCCGCGGCAGCCGCAGCGCCTGCGGCCGCGGCAGCCGCCGGGTCTTCCGTCCCGGCCTTCAAGTTCGACGCCGCCCGTTGGTCGCTGGCGGACCGGATCGCCGGGATCGCCTCGGTCGTCCTGTTCATCTCGCTGTTCTTGTCCTGGTTCGGCGTGAGCGTCATCGGCATCACCGTGACGGCGAGCGGGCTCTCGGCACACGGCTACCTCTACATCGTGCTGATCCTGTGCATCCTCATCGTCGCCTATCTCGCACTGCGAGCCGGATGGGACACGTTGCCGATCGGCGTGAACCTCCCGCATCTCACGGTGATGTTGGTGGCCACCCTGGTCAACCTGGTGCTTGTGTTCATCGGTTTCATCTTCAAGCCGGGTGGATCGGGTGTCGGGTGGGAGTTCGGCGCGTTCGTCGGCCTTATCGCCGCCATCGTGGCGGCGGCGCCGTACGCCGTGCCGCAACTCCGCGCCAAGACCATGAGCTGACGCTCGGCCTGGCTCGCTGCTAGCGCCGCATGGCGGCGACCAGCAGGCCAGGGATCTTGGCCGCCGACGGCTCCGCCTCGAATGCGACGAAACGGCGCATGACGTCATAGGACTCCGGCGCCGTGGCGAACCAGGGTGGCTTTGGCCGGGAACGGAACGGCCCGCGCACGACCGACTTCTGCGGGCGGTCGAACATGGGGGCGTTGCCCACCACGCCGGTACCCGACTGGATGTCCGTGCGCGTGTGCCCCGGGTAGGCGCCCCACGTCGTGGAGCCCATGGCGAACGACAGCCCGTGCCAGACGTTCACCCCGATGGAGCCGTAGCGCAGGTTCGCGACGGAACGCTCGACCGCTTCACCGACGGCATGCTCCTTCATGGAGGACGGGCTGACGATGACGGTGGCTCCCAGGGTTCCCCACACGACGTCGTTGCAGAAGTCGGTCGCGGCGTCGACGAACGACGCGACGGACGGCGCGGTCAGGTTCGTCTCGGCCAGCTCCCCACAGAAGGACTCGACGTTGAAGCAGATGTCATCGGTCCGACCGGGCGGCACGCCACGGATGAGCGTCCACGGCAGGGCGTCGTCAGGGCCGCTGCCGAGCTCCTCCGCCTCGGGATGGACCGCCACGAAGGCGTCACGCCGTTCCCCGGCGCCCGGGTAGTACGCCCGTCTGGTGGTGATCCGCGTCAACACCTGGGTCAGCGCTCCCAGGAACGCGTCGCGCTGGGGCCAGGAAGCGTGGGTCACGAGGACCCGGGCGGAGATGCAATTGAATCCCGCGTTGTTGACCAACATGGTCGCCACGTGCTCCGCCTGGTACAGCAGCTCGGGGATCGACCACTTCCCCGGCACCACGATCACGGGCGAGACGTTGCCGAGCTCCGCCGTCACCGGCTTGTCGAGCACCGGCTGGTCGGCCTCCTTGCGCCGCTGCCCCTCGGGACCCGTGCCGAACACGACGGCGTCATAGGTCTTGTCCGAACCGGTGATGTGCACCTCGTCGATGCGGGCGTGCCCGGTCAGGTGCTGCCCGACCGCGGCACCGCCCTGGACGATTCGCAGCACGCCGGCGCCGATCAGTGACGCCATGGCGCTGCTCCAGTGGGGAACGAGGTACTCGTTGACCGGGTTCGCCTTGATCACCACGACCTTTCCCTCCACGAAGAGCTTGGAGAGCACGTCGCGTGGGCCCAGCGAGGCCACGTTGCCGGCAGCCAGCACCAGCGCCGTCCCGGCGTGCGCGATCGGGTCGGCGTAGGCCGGCGCCTGGCCCAGGGCGAGCGACTCCCTGGTCACGCCGGGCTGCATCCAGACCTCGGCAGTGGTCTGGGGGAACGTGATCCGGTCGAAGGCGCCGTCGGGGAAGACCTGCACGCGCAGTCGACCGTCCGGCGCCTCGCGCACCGGACCCGCGAAGGAGGGCTTCACGTCCTTGGCGATGTCGCGCAGCGCGTCGCGGAGCAGGCGCGCCATGCGCACGAACGTCCCGAGTCCGGAGAAGAGCTCCTCTCCGGCCTCGGTCGAGCCGGGCTCGAGCCCCTTGGCCGCGCAGGCCGCGGCCAGCCATCCGTCCTGGGCTGCCATCGTGTCGTTGATCACCTGCTGCAGGAGATCCGAGCGCGCCGCGGCGTCCGTCATAGCCCATGACGCAGCATGCTCCGCCACCTCGTCGACGAGCGCGTCGATCGCGGCCAGGTCGGGAGGCGCCGCCGCCACCAGTGACCCGCCACCAGTCGGCGCGCCCTGACCACCGGTCGGCGCGATCGCTCCCCGGCTCGCGATGCTCATGGTTTCGTCCTCCCCGGTCCGTGCCTCCCGGTCCGCCGGCAGGCCCGCCTACGAGACGTGCGGCAACACTTCCTTCGCCAGCAGCTCAATGTGCTCGAGGTCGTCGAGGTCGAGAACCTGCAGGTACATCGTCTGTGCTCCGATGCCGGCGAATGCCCTGAGCCGGGCCACCACCTCGTCGGGGGTCCCGGCCGCGCCGTTCGCCCGAAGCTCGTCGGGCTGGCGCCCGATGCTGGCGGCGCGCCGCTGCACCTCGGCCTCGTCGGCGCCGCAGCACACCACCTGGGCGGCCGACAGCCGAAGGGTTCCGGGGTCACGACCTCTCTCTTCGCACGCGGCGCGTACCCGGCCGTACTGGGCCTCGGTGTCGGCCAACGAGGAGAACGGCAGGTTGAACTCCTGGGCGTAGGTGGCGGCGAGCCGCGGCGTCCTCCGGGGGCCCCCGCCGCCCACGATGAGCGGAGGGTGGGGCTGTTGGACGGACTTGGGCAGGGCCGGGCTGTCCTTCAGGTGGTAGTGGCGTCCGTCGTAGCTGAACTGCTCACCGACCGGCGTGCACCAGAGCCCCGTCAGGATGGCGAACTGCTCCTCGAGGCGCTCGAAACGCTCACCCAGGGGCGGAAACGGCACGCCGTAGGCCGAGTGCTCGGCGTCGTACCAGCCCGCACCCAGCCCCAACTCGACGCGCCCGCCGCTCATGGCATCGACCTGCGCGACCTCGACGGCGAGCAAGCCCGGAAGGCGAAAGGTGGCCGACGTGACCAGTGTCCCCAAGCGGATGCGCTCGGTCTCCCGGGCGATCGCGCCCAGCGTCACCCAGGCGTCGGTGGGGCCGGGCAGGCCGTCGCCCCCCATGGCCAGGAAGTGGTCGGAGCGGAAGAAGGCGTCGAAGCCGGCGGCCTCGACCGCCTGCGCCATGGTGACGAGCGTGCCGTAGGACGCGCCCTGCTGGGGCTCCACGAAGATGCGGACCAACACCGTCCCCAAGTTAACCGTCCCGCGGCGCGCCCGGGCCGGGGACGCAGAGAAGTCCCGGAGCAGGGCAGACTGCGGGGATGGACATCGGCGTGATCTTCCCCCAGACCGAGGTGGGCGGCGACCTGGGCGCCGTGCGCGCCTTCGGACAGGCCGCCTCGGATCTGGGCTACACCCACCTGGCGGCGTACGACCACGTGCTGGGCGGCGACATCGCGGTGCACGGAGACATCGGCGGCCCCTACACGATCGACGACACGTTCCGCGAGCCGCTGACCATGTTCGCCTACCTGGCCGCCTGCACGGACCTCGCGTTCGCCACCTCCATCCTGATCGGGCCCCAACGCCAGACGGCGCTGCTGGCCAAGCAGGCGGCCGAGGTCGACCTGCTGTGCGGCGGCCGCTTCCGGCTCGGGCTCGGGATCGGCTGGAACAAGCTCGAGTACGAGGCGCTCGGCGTGCCCTTCGAACAGCGGAGCGCCATCCTCGAGGAGCAGATCGCCGTGCTCCGCGCGCTGTGGACCCAGAAGAGCGTCTCGGTCGACGGGCGCTTCCACCACATTCACGCCGCAGGGCTGGCGCCGCTCCCGCTCCAGCGGCCCATCCCGATCTGGATCGGTGCCTTCGCCCCGGCCGCGTTGCGCCGGGTGGGCCGGGTGGCCGACGGCTGGTTCCCCCACGCCCGTCCCGGCGGGGGTCTGGAGCCCGCCCTCGAGATCATCCGCGAGGGCGCGGCCGAGGTCGGGCGCGACATGTCCGGCTTCTGCTTCGAGGGGCGCGTCGAGTACGGCGTCCGCGACCTCGACACGTTGGCCGAGCACGCCCGCCGGTGGCGGGAGGCGGGCGCGAGCCACCTCTCCCTCATCACCATGCACGCGGGCCTCGAGGGCGTCGACGCCCACATCAACGCGATCTCCGAAGCCCTACCCGCGCTGCTCTGACGAACTACCCGGTACGAACGGCATGCCAACATGAGGCATGCCGGACCTGCCGGACGAGCCGACACCGGACGCCCGTCCCGACATCGCCCTCGGCACGATCGCCCGGGAATGGGGCCGCATCGGCTGTACCGGCTTCGGCGGCCCACCGACCCACATCGCCATGCTGCGCCGCCTCGCCGTCGAGCGAGAGGCGTGGCTGGACGAGGCCGAGTTCGAGGATGCCATCGCGGCGACGAACCTCCTCCCGGGCCCGGCGTCGACGCAGCTGATGATCTACACCGCGTGGCGGCTGCGCGGTCTGCCGGGTGCGCTGGTCGGCGGCGCCTGCTTCATCCTCCCCGGACTGGGGGTGATCATCGGCCTGGCCGCGCTCTTCCTGGCCTCCAACCCGCCCACCTGGGTGAAGGGCGCCGCGCTCGGTGCCGGCGCCGCGGTGGCACCCGTCGCGGTCAATGCGGCGCTGGGCCTGATGCCGGCCAGCTGGCGCCGGGCCGGTGCGGCCCGGGCCCGTCAAATGCGTTGGGTCGTCTACGCCGTGGTGGGCGGCGTGGCGGCGGCGACGGTCGGCGCATTCCTGGTGCTCGTGCTGCTCGGCTGCGGCCTGATGGAGGTCGCGCTCTCGGGCGGTGCGCGACCGCCGAGGGCGCTCAACGGCTTCGTCATGGCGCCCCTCGTGGTGGTCGCGGCGGGTGGGCTGGGTGCGCTCACGTGGGTGGCGCTGAAGGTCGGCGCGCTGTCGTTCGGTGGTGGCTTCGTGATCATTCCGCTGATGCAGGCCGACGCCGTGCACCACTACCACTGGATGACCAACGCCCAGTTCCTCAACGCCGTGGCGCTGGGCCAGATCACGCCGGGACCGGTGGTCCAGACGGTGGCCGTCGTCGGCTACGCCGCTGCGGGCGTCGGCGGCGCGCTGTTGGCGGCCCTGGTCGCGTTCTCGCCCTCGTTCGTGTTCATCGTGGTGGGCGCGCGGCACTTCGGCGCGCTCCGGACCAACCGGGTTGCGCAGTCGTTCCTCGGCGGCGCCGGCCCGGCCGCCATCGGCGCCATCGCCGGTGCGTCCATCCCGTTGGCGCTGGGCGTCGCGCACGTGTGGCAGGTCGTGATCCTGGCCGGCTCGCTGGCCGTGATCGTCGGGCTCCGGCGCAGCGTTGTGCTGACGCTCGTCGGGGCCGGGATGATCGGCGCTCTCGGCGCGGTGCTGGGGTTGCCCGTCGGGGGGTGACCCGATCGGAACACCCCGAACGCCGCAGGCACGCCGTCCTGCCAGCCGGGGTACCGGGGCGACCACCCGAGGCCTCGCGTGCAGCGCGCACCGTGGCCTTTGGCAGGATGTGAGGATGAGCGAGCACAGCGGCTATCCCGGGGCGCCGCCGGGGTGGTACCCCGACCCGGCGGGCGGCCCGGGCCAGCGCTGGTGGAACGGGTACGCCTGGACCGAGGCCACGGTGCTGCCGGCACAGCCCCCACCCCCGCCACCCCCCGTGTGGGCCGGCGCGAGCCCGCCCCGTGGACCGGCGTCGGAGGTCGCCCCGTGGGCGGTGGCCTCGGAGCGGCTGAGCTCGCGCACCACGAACGGCCTGGTCGACCACGAGCTGGCGATGGTGACCGTGGCGCGCCTCGCCGTGGTCATGCCGGCCGTCTACTACCTCGTCAACCTCGCCGCCCAGCGGGTCAATGCGGACCAGCTGCGCTCGGTCGGCCATCAATTCCGGGTGGACTGGCACGACGCGCAGATCGGCAAAACCCCGCCGCCGTACCACGGCTCGGGCGGAGTCAGCCCCGTCAGCCTGATCGTCGGGGTCGTCGCGATCGCCGCCGTGGTCGCGGCGTGCATCTGGCAGCACCGGGCCGCGTCGGCCGCCCGGGCGCTCGGCATCCCCTCCCGCCGGTCGCCCGCCTGGGGCGTGGGCTCCTGGTTCGTGCCGATCGTCAACCTGTGGATGCCCTACACCGCCATCCGGGACTGCCTCCCACCCGACGACCCCCACCGGCCACGGGTGTTGCACTGGTGGATCGCCTGGCTCGTCGCCGCCTCGGTGAGCGGCGCCGCCGGTATCTGTGCTCTCTTCTCGACCGGGGCGGCGCTCGTCCTCTCCATACCGGCCGCGCTCGCCTGCCTGGCCGTCATCGCCTGGGCCCCTGGCATCGTCACGGCGATCGCCGGCGCCCACCGGGACCTCATGGCGCGCCAGGCGCAGTCGGTGGGGGCACTGCGCGGCTGACCGCAATGGGGGGTCACGAGCGGTCCTCACGCGCATTACCCGCGCATTATCAACAGTTCATCCTGAGGTAGCGCTCCTGTTGCCGGGCGTTCACCTGGCACCGCTACCTTCCTGGTAGTGGCTGACGGTGATGCAATCGAGACCCGTAACGAACTCGTTACGACCCGGGAGCAATCCGGTATCGACGAGGCCCTCAGGTCACTCGACCCGGACGCGTCACGCCCTGAGGATGTCATGCAATCCATCGACTTGAACCTCGGATTCTCGGGACGCACAGTCCTCGCCGACATCAACGTGTCGCTCAAGCGAGGGTCGATCACGGCGCTGATCGGGCCGACGGGCTCGGGCAAGTCGACCTTTCTCCGCACGCTCAACCGGATGAACGACCGGGTGCCGGGCTTCACGCGCACGGGCGAGGTCCTCTTCGACGATGTGAGCCTCTGGGGGCAGAACGTCGACCTCCTCACGCTGCGCCGCCGGATCGGCATGCTCTTCCAGCGCCCCAACCCGTTCCCGATGTCGATCAAGGACAACGTCGTATCCGGCGTCAAGGCGCACCGCATCGCCAAGGGCAAGCAGCTCGACGTGGTATGCGAGCGGCGGCTGACCGAGGTCGGCCTCTGGGACGCCGTCAAGGATCGCCTCAACGACTCGCCGTTCCGGCTCTCCGGCGGACAACAGCAGCTGCTGTGCCTTGCCCGCGCCCTTGCCGTGGGGCCCGAGGTGCTGCTCCTCGACGAGCCCACATCGTCGCTGGACCCCGTGACGACGGAGGCCATCGAGGCGTTGCTCAAGACACTGACGCCGGCACTGACGCTCATTGTGGTCACGCACAACCTCGGGCAGGCCATGCGGGTCTCGCATAACACCATCTTCCTCTACCAGGGAAAGTTGACCGAGTACGGCCCGACGGACGAGCTCTTCAACAGTCCCAAGCATCCCGACACCGAGCGGTACGTGACGGGACGAATGGGCTGAGCGCGCGTCGCACCGCTGGAGCCCGAACCCGCTCACAACACGGCAGACCGACCCCGAGCCCTCATCGCACCCCAAGAGCAAGCACCAACCAACACCAACAAGGAGAGAATCCGTGAAGACATCGATGCGCGCGGCGCGCCTGAAGCAAGGAGTGCTCGTCGCGATGGCGTCCGGGCTGGCGCTCGGCTCCCTCGCCTTCGCCTCGACGGCGTCGGCCGCCGTCAAGCTCCCCAAGAGCGGCGTGGAGACGCCTTCCGGCGGGAGTGTGACAGAGACTGGGAGCACCCTGCTCTACCCGCTCTTCAACCTGTGGGCCAGCGGGTTCAACCAGCAGTTCTCGAGCACCACCATCCAGACAGCCGGAACGGGCTCCGGGACCGGGATCTCCGAAGCGGAGAACGGCACCATCGACATCGGGGCGTCCGACGCCTACCTGTCGCCGAGCGTGTCCCAGTCCAACCCGGACCTGAAGAACATCCCCCTGGCGGTCTCGGCCCAGCTGGTGGCCTACGACGTCCCCGGCGTCACGGCACACCTGAAGCTGAGCGGCAAGGTCCTCTCGGAGATCTACCAGGGGACCGTCACGAACTGGAACGCCTCGCAGATCGAGAGCCTCAACCCCGGCGTGACACTGCCCAGCCTGCCGATCGTGACGCTGCACCGCTCCGACAGCAGCGGTGACACGTTCCTGTTCACCACCTACCTGTCCAAGACAGACCCAACGGGCTGGGGCACGAAGATCGGCTACAACACCACCGTCCCGTGGCCGAACGCCCCCGGGGCCCTCGGTGAGACCGGGAACTCGGGCATGGTGTCGGGCTGCAAGGCCACGCCGGGCTGCGTCGCCTACGTCGGCATCAGCTACCTGACCCAGACGCTCCAGGCGGGCCTCGGCTACGCGGCCCTGCAGAACGGCAAGGGCCAGTACGAGCTCCCGACCGCCACGTCGATCGCGGCCGAGGCGGCGTCGTTCGTCAAGAAGACCCCCGCCAGCGGCACCATCTCGCTGATCTACGGGCCGGCCGCGGGCGGCTACCCGATCATCAACTACGAGTACGCCATCGTGTCGACGAACCAGCAGTCCTCCTCGACGGCCAAGAACGTCCGGTCCGTGCTCGAGTGGGCGGTCAGCCCCAAGTACGGCGCCAACAGCTCGTACCTGTCCCAGGTCGACTTCCAGGCGCTGCCAACCAAGGTACAGGCGCAGTCGATCAAGCAGATCCTCAGCATCAAGTAGATGGCATCCGTCGGCGGCGCGGCGGGGCGGGTCCCCGCCACGCCGCACGCGGAGTCCGTCGGAAAACCGCCCGCGCCCCGGCGGGTGGCCGACTTCCTGCGCCGGAACGAGGAGCATGCCTGGCGGGGCACGGCATGGATCGCGGTGGTGCTCCCGCTGGCGGCGCTGGCGTTCGCCGTCTCCGTGCTCGCCGTCAAGGCCTGGCCCGCCATCCGCGTCAACGGCTGGTACTTCCTCTACGGCCGGACCTGGACCGACGGGATCGGCGCCTACGGCGCCACGGTCCACACCGACGGCGTGGCCCACCTGCAGGGCGCCAAGTTCGGCGCCTGGGCGATCATCTGGGGCACCGTGGTCTCCTCCCTCATCGCCATCGTCATCGCGGTGCCCCTCTCCATCGGGGCGGCCTTCGCACTCACCGAGCGTCTGCCGAGCTGGATCTCCCGGCCTCTCGGCTTCACCATCGAGATCCTCGCCGGCATCCCGAGCGTGGTGATCGGCCTCTGGGGCATCCTGACCTTCGGCCCCTGGCTGGCCAAGAACGTCTACCCGGCCATCGCCGACCATATGCCCAACGTGCCGATCCTGAAGTACTTCCGCAACCCGGTCGGTGGCGGTGAGGGCCTTCTGTCGGCGGGCATCGTGCTCGCCCTCATGATCGTCCCCATCATCGCCTCGACGACCCGCGACCTGTTCCAGCAGGTGCCCCCGCTCCCGAAGGAGGGGGCGTCCGCGCTCGGCATGACCGACTGGGAGGTGGCCAGCAAGGTGACCCTGCCCTGGGTGCGCTCGGGCATCATCGGCGCCACCGTGCTGGGCCTCGGCCGCGCCCTCGGTGAGACCATCGCCGTCGCCATGATCGGCGGCGCCATCCTCCACATCCCGCCGACCGTCTATCTGCCTTTCACCACGGTGGCCGCCACCATCCTCACCCAGCTCGACGGCGCACTGACCGACGGCACCGGCTTCGCCGTGGCCACGCTGGCGGAGCTCGCGCTGGTCCTGGCCGTGATCTCGGTCGGCGTCAACCTGCTGGCCCGACTCATCATCAACCGAACCGGCCGGGTGGGAGCACCGGTCGGCGGCGCCTGATGACCTCGCTCACAGCCGGCCCTTCGACGACGCGTCGCCGCGTCTCGACCATCGTGTGGCGAGTCCTCACCTATCTCGCCCTCGTGCTCATCATGGCCCCGGCGGCCTGGCTGCTCATCGGTGTACTCGGACGCGCCTGGAGCCACTGGCGGTGGAGCGTACTGTGGACGCAGCTCACGCCGACGGGCGGAGGACTGCGGGACCAGATCCTCGGGACGCTGATCCTGATGGTCGGCGTGTTCATCATCGCCGGCACCATCGGCGTGCTGGCGGGCATCCATTTGGCCGAGTTCACCCGTGCGCACCGAGCAAGCGGCCGGCTCAGCGGCCCGCTCCGTACCGCCTCGGACATCCTCTCGGGCTTCCCCTCCATCGTCCTGGGCTACGTGGGCTACGTGGCGCTGGTCGTCGGCCTCCACTGGGGCTTCTCGCTGCTGTCAGCGCTGATCATCCTCTCCATCATGGTCATCCCGTACATCGCGAAGACGACCGAGAACTCGCTGCGCCAGGTACCCACGGGCTACCGGGAGGGGGCGGAAGCGCTGGGGATGTCGGCCGGCTACGGGCTGCGCAAGGTGGTCCTCAAGAGCGCGCTGCCCGGCATCGTGACCGGACTGCTGCTCGCCCTCGCGATCGCCTGCGGCGAGACGGCGCCGCTCATCTACACCGCCGGATTCTCGAACACGCTTCCCCATTCGTTGACGCACGCCCAATTCCCCTACCTGACCTACGTCGTCTTCCAGTTCTACAACGACCCCTCGGTGCAGAAGCACTACCTCTCCTACGACGCCGCGCTGATCCTGGTCGTGATCGTGCTCCTCCTGCTGGTGTCGAGCCGCATCGTCGTGTCCCGCACCCAGCGCCACTCCGAAAGCTCACGCGGCAAGCAGGGGCGGATCTTCGGCCGCTTCCGTCAGGACCCCAGCCGGGCTCCCGAGGCTGTCCCGAACGCCGGCGACCTGCCCCTCGCCTAGTTCGGGGTCGCGGCGGCCTCACGCGCCACGGCGTGGGCGCGGGCGATTCCGACCGGTTCGCCGCAGACCCCTAAGGTGGCCGGCAGCAGGACGACGACCCGACAAGGAGGAAACGTGAGCGCAGGACCTGAGTGGGGGCCGCTGGCGCGCCTGGCCGGCAGCTGGGAGGGCGAGAAGGGTGAGGACGTCGCCTACGCCAACGAGACCGGCAAGATCGGCCTGACCCCCTACCGCGAGCGCATCGACTTCAAGCCCTTCGGCCCGGTGGAGAACGGGAGCCAGGTCCTCTACGGGCTCGACTACCGCATGGCGGCGTGGCGCGGCAGCGAGGAGAACCCCTTCCACACCGAGGTCGGGTACTGGATGTGGGACGCCCGCGACAGCGAGGTCGTCCGCTGCTTCCTCATCCCACGCGGCTCTGCCGTCGTCGCCGGCGGCATCGTGGCGGCCGACGCCACCACGTACACGCTCAAGGCCAACGTCGGCAGCCAGACCTACGGCATCCTCGCCAACAACTGGCTGGACAAGAATGCCCGCTCCGTCAGCTACGAGGTGACCATCGACACCAGCGTGGACGACGAGTTCACCTACTCCGAGACGACAGTGATCCTGCACGCCAGAATGAGCGAGCAGGTCATCCACACCGACGGGAACACGCTGCGGCGGATTGCCGACGCCTGAACGCGGACAGAGGTGGCCGGCTGGGCCACAGGGAGACACAGCACGTCATGTACGAGTGGTCAGAGGAGCAGCTGGCAATCCGCGATACGGTGCATCGCTTCGTCGAGGAAGAGGTCAAGCCCAACGTCGAGGAGCTCGAGCACGGCGACACCCCGCCCTACGAGGTGATTCGCAAGCTCTACCGGACCTTCGGGCTGGACGCCCTGGCCCGGGATTCCTTCAAGCGGGCGCTCGAGCGCAAGACGTCGGGCACCCCGCCCGCCGAGCGGTCCGAGGGTGGCGGCAACGCCGCACTGACGCTGATCCCGATCATTGAGCTGTGCCACTACTGCCCGGGCATCGTGACGGCACTCGGCGTGAGCACCGGCCTGGCGGCGGGCACCATCATGAAGGGCGGGACCCCCGCCCAGATGGAACGGTGGGGTCTCGACCTCCTCACGCTGGACAAGATCGGGGCCTGGGCCATCACCGAGCCGGACTCGGGCTCCGACGCTCTCGGTGGCATGAAGTCGACCGCAGTCCGGGACGGCGACGAGTACGTGCTCAGCGGCAACAAGACGTTCATCACGAACGGCCCCTATGCCGACACCATCGTCTTCTACGCCAAACTCGACGACGGGAGCGACACGCCGCTGCGCCAGCGCCCGGTCCTCACGTTCATCCTCGACCGTGGCATGCCCGGACTCGAGCAGTCCAAGCCCTTCCGCAAGATGGGCCTGCACTCGTCGCCGACCGGCGAGCTGTTCCTGACCGACGTCCGGGCCGGCCGGGACCGGCTGCTCGGGGAGAGCGAGGGGTCGCCGGGCGGGAGCGAGGGCCGTGAGAGCGCCAAGGGCAACTTCGTGACCGAGCGGGCCGGTGTCGCCGCCATGTCGCTCGGCCTCATTGAGGAATGCCTCAAGCTCTGCGTGCAGTACGCCAAGGACCGGCTGTTGTGGGAGCGTCCGATTGCGGAGTTCCAGCTCATTCAGCTGAAGCTGGCCCGCATGGAGATCGCCCGGCTCAACGTGGAGAACCTCGTGTTCCGGCACATCGAGATGAGCTCGGCGGGCAAGAGCCTCACCCTGGCCGAGGCGTCCGCGATGAAGCTCTACTCGGCCCAGGCAGCCTCCGAGGTCGCCATGGAGGCGGTGCAGCTCTTCGGCGGCAACGGGTACATGTCCGAATTCCGCGTGGAGCAGCTGGCCCGCGACGCCAAGGTGTTCCAGATCTACGCCGGCACCGACGAGATCCAGGTGACCCACATCGCGCGGGACCTCCTCGGGCGGTGACGGCGTCGTGACCGCGGCCAGAGGCCTGCTCGGGCAGGCGCCGGGCGAGGCCGTCTACGACGAGATGGTCGACCTGCGCCGGGCCGTGCACCGCCGGCCCGAGCTGGCCTTCGACGAGCACGCCACCACGGCGCTCGTCAAGGGCCACATGGGCGGGCTCGGGATCGAGCAGGTCTTCGAGACCGGCGGCACCGGCGGCATCTTCGCAATGGAGGGCGGCCGGCCGGGACGCAGCGTGGTGCTGCGGGCGGACATCGACGCGCTTCCGGTCCACGAGGATCCGGCACGGGCCGTCCATTCCGAGATCGAGGGCGTGATGCACGCCTGCGGGCACGACGTCCACGTGGCTGCCCTTCTCGGGGCGGCCACCGCCCTGGCCTCGCGGCGTGAAGACCTGCCCGGTCGCTACGTCTTCCTGTTCCAGCCGGCCGAGGAGGCCCTCTGTGGCGCCCGCTCCATGCTCGACGCCGGGGCCCTGCGCGTCCTGGAGGGCTCGAGCCTGGTCGGCTTCCACGTGACGTCGGTCCTCCCCACCGGCATGCTCGCCGTGCGCAGCGGCACCACCATGTCGGAGGCCCACTCGCTGCGCATCACCCTCTCGGGCCCGGGCGGCCACGGGGCCATGCCCTCGGCCACGGGCAACGTCATCGCTGCGGTGGCCGACCTGGTGGGCCAGCTCTCCGGAGTGACGGAAGGTCTGCACTACGAGGACGTCAACTGCGTGTGCAGCGCCGGAACACTGCAGGCGGGCACCGCGGTCAACGTCGTGCCGACCTCGGCCAGGATCACGGGCACTCTGCGCACCTTCACCGACGCGCAGAGGGAGACGGCGCTCGAGCGCCTGCGAGCGCTGTGCGCCGCGCTGGCCGTGAGCCACGAGGTGACCATTGAGCTCGAGCTGCCCGAGCGCACCCCTGCCGTCGTCAACGACGGTGCCGTGACCGACCTCGTGGAAAGGGAGGCCCGGGCCGTCCTCGGGGCCGACCACCTGGTCTTCCGCATGCCTCCCTCGGCGCCGAGCGACGACGTCAGCGAGTTCCTGCGCCACCTGCCCGGCTGTTACTTCTTCGTGGGCGGGGCAGCGGCGGACGGGTCGAGCGGCATGCACCACAGCCCCCGCTTCTTCGTCGAGGACGGGTCCCTGCGGGTGGGGGCGAGCGTCATGGTGCGCAGCGCACTGGCGCTGGCCGCACCATGAGCCCAGCGACAACAATGGGCCGATGACCGCGTCCGACCTCTTCGACATCTCCGGTAAGACGGCACTCGTGACCGGCGGGAGCCGGGGCATCGGGCTGATGATCGCCGAGGGCTTCGTCGACGCCGGGATGACGGTGTACATCTCGTCGCGCAAGGCGGACGTGTGCGGGCAGGTGGCCGCGGAGCTCTCGAAGAAGGGCACGTGCGTCGCGATCCCGGCCGACCTCTCGTCGGAGACGGAGTGCCGCCGCCTGGCGGGCGAGATGGCGTCGCGCGTCGACCAGCTCGACATCCTGGTCAACAATGCCGGGGCCACCTGGGGCGCTCCCCTGGCCGACTTCGACGAGGCGGCCTTCGAACGTGTCCTCGCTCTGAACGTCAAGGGCGTCTTCCACCTCACCAAGTTCCTCGTCCCGCTCCTGGAGAAGGCCGGCACCCAGGAGGAGCCCGCCCGGGTCATCAACATCGGGTCCATCGACGGCATCGGCGTCCCGGCGCTGGAGACCTACTCGTACTCGGCGTCCAAGGCGGCGGTGCACCACATGACCCGCCACCTGGCCAAGCGGCTGGCCCCCACCATCACGGTGAACGCGATCGCACCCGGCCCCTTCGAGTCCAAGATGATGGCGGCCACGCTCGACGCATTCCGCGACCAGATCGAGGCGGGTGCCCCGCTCAAGCGCATTGGGCGGCCAGACGACATGGCCGGTGCCGCGATCTTCCTGTCCTCACGGGCAGGTGCCTATCTGACCGGTGCCGTCATCCCGGTCGACGGGGGCATCTCCACCACCCGGTAGACGGAACACAAGGGGGTTCACCATGCTGTTGCTCCATGAAGTCCACCGGGTCGCCGGGGCGAGCGAAGAAGCGTTCGAGGCGGCCTACCGGGACCGGTTCATCCCGGCCCTGGCGCAGAGCGAGGCCAGCCGCCTGCTGTGGTTCCTCCGGGTGGCACACGGGAGTGGGCCGGCGTACACCATCATCACGATCACCGGCTGCCGCGATGCTGCCGCGTGGGGCGAGCTCGCCGAGCGCGTGCGCGTCGGTGACCTGGCCGCCTGGTCGGCCGAGGTGGACACGATGCGGCACGCCCACGAGGCAAAGATCCTGACGCCGGTCTCGTGGTCGCCCTTGCAACAGATCGACTTCGCGACGGTCCCGACGACGGGAGCATCGCACGAGCTCAGCCTGTTCATGGAGGACACGGCCTGGCCGTTTCCTGGTGGGCTGCAGGCCTACCTCGACAAGGCCGGCACCTTGTACGCCGACGGGACGCTCGGCTCCCAGAAGAAGCAGGGCACGGGCATCATCGAGCTCGAGGCGGCCTTCCAACCCGTGTACGGCAGCCACCGCACCACCGAGGTGATCCTGTGGCAACGGGTGGTCAACCACAAGGCGCTGCTCTGGATGCTGGGTAACGACCTGCCGCCGACTGCGTCCGCTCCCGGCACGTGGATGCACGACGCCCTCGCCGTCCGCGACCAGTGGGAGAGCCGACTCCTCCGCAGCGCCGAGTGGTCGCCGCTCTACTGAGGCTCAGCCCGCCTGAGGCTGAGCTCTCCCGAGGCTCAGCGCAACGGTGCCAGGTCGTGCGGACCCTGCGGCGGGTAGCCGCCGGCGTCACGGACGGCCCTTCCCCAGGGGCCCAGCATCCCCATGAGCTCGTCGAACCGCTCACCGAGCGCGTCGACCATGACCTCGCACTGGGCATCGGTAGCAACCTCGACCGCCTCCCGCAGCCCCCGGCCGGTCTCGGTGAGCCCACCCGCGGTCACCAGGCCCCTCGCCTCCAGACTGGCCTCGGCCTCGTCGAGCTGGCGGTCCGACCAGGCGCGGGTCCGGATGTAGCTGCGCATGGGGAGACCCCAGTAGAGCTCGGTCAGCAAGCCGATCTCGGTGGCATGGAGGCCGGCCGACGTCCACGCCGCGGTGTGCGCGTCGCCCCGGTACTCCCGCAGCAGGTCGGCCAGGCGCCACAGGTCGCCCATCGGATCGCCCGGCAGGCCGAGGCTGAGGAGCCCGGCGAAGAGGGGTTTGCCCTCCGGTCGTAGCGGCGCCGCCGCGTCGGCCAACAACTCGGTCGCCCGTGCGAGCCCGTCCGGTTCGGCACCCAGGACGCGCACGAGCTGTCCCACCGCCCCCCTGGTGCGGGCGGCGCAGATGGTGGGTGCGTCCACCCTGGTCCATCCGAGCTCCACGGACGGCACGACGGCGTCGGGATTGAACACCGCGAAGGCGGCCGCGACGACCTGGCCGGGGACCTGCCCCATGACCGAGCCGCGGCTGGTGAAGTACGCCGGACCGTCCGGCAGCTGCACGCCGCCGCCGAGCGTGCCCGGGCTGGGTGAGAACCCGAGCGCGGCGTAGGCCGCGTGGCATTCGGGGGAGAAGTAGACCTGGCCGGCGACGGGCTCGAGGGCCATGGCCAACCTTCTTGTCCTGGAGCCCAGCAACTCAGGCACAATTGCCACCCTACGCCGGCGGCGCTCCCCGTAACGTTTCACCATGACCATGTCGGAGGATCAGGCCTGGCTCCGCCCCTCTCCGGGGCTGTGGCGGATGCGGCGCGCCGAGGTCGTGACGAGCACGGCCGTGCTCGCCGCATTCTTCGGCCTCGTCTTCCTTGCCGCGGCCGGGGCGACGGCGGGGCTGGTCAGCGTCGTCGTCCTGCTCGCGCTCGGCGCCGGGTTCTCGTGGTTCGTGCGACGCCGCTACCGGGCGTGGCGCTACCAAGAGCGCCACGAGGACCTCCTCGTGGCCCGCGGCGTCATGGTGCAGCGCCTCTCGGTCGTGCCCTACGGGAGGATGCAGTTCGTCGAGGTGACGGCGGGCCCGATTGAACGGCTCTTCCACCTGTCGACGGTCAAGCTGCACACGGCCGCGGCGGCCAGCGACGCCCGCATCCCCGGTCTCGAGCTCGGTGAGGCGGCGCGACTGCGGGACCGGCTCACCGAGCTGGGCGAGTCCATGGCGGCGGGCATGTGACGACGGACAACCCCAGCCCAGAGACTCCCGACGACGGGTGGCAGCGCCTCCATCCGCTCTCACCGCTGGCGCGCGTGGGGCGGCTCGTGCCGGCGCTGGTGCTGCTGTTCCTGGTCTCCACCGTCCACTCGAAGGCGGAGAACGGGCGCGCCGAGACGGACTACCTGGTCCTGATCACACTGGCCTCCGCCGTGTACGGCTACGTGCACTGGATGGTCACCCGCTGGCGCTTCGAGGGGGACACGCTGCGGATAGAGACCGGGCTCATCCGGAAGGACTCGCGCCGCCTCCCGCTGGCGCGCATTCAGGCGGTCGACATCGTCCGGCCCCTGCTCGCCCGCATCCTCGGCGTGTCGGAGCTGCGGATCCGGGTCGCCGGATCGGGGTCGACCGACGGCAAGCTCGCCTACCTGGCCGAGTCCCAGGCAGCCGAGCTCCGGCTGATGCTGCTGGCCGGGCACCACGACCCCGTGGTGGCGGCGTCCGCCAACACGGGGCTCCCGATGGCGATGGTGACGACGAGCCGCCTGCTCGGCTCGGTCCTGCTCTCCCTCGTCAGCATCATCTTGATGGGCACCGTGGCGACGCTGGCAGTCCTCGACCAGTTCGAGCCCAGGACCGCGGCGGCCATGGCCGGCTTCCTGGCCGTCTACCTCCTGAGCTTCGCCGGCGTGGTCTGGAGGAGGCTCTCGGGCCAGTACGCGTTCATCGCGGTCGAGGGTCCTGAAGGCGTCCGCATACGGCGCGGGCTCCTGCAGACGATCTCCGAGACCGTCCCCTACGCGCGGATCCAGGCCGTGCGCCAGGTCGAACCCCTCCTGTGGCGGCCCTTCGGGTGGTGCCGGCTCGAGGTGGACATCGCGGGGGCGACCGCGCGCAACCAGCGCGGTGAAGGCACCGCCGTCGTGCGCAAGGCCCTGCTCCCCGTGGGCTCGCAGCAGGACTCCTGGCACCTGCTGGCCCGCCTCCTGGGTGCTCCCGACCCGGAGCGGACTCCGCCACCGCGGCGGGCCAAGCTCAAGGCACCGCTGAGCTTCCACTTCCTCGCCGCCGGCCACGACGGCACGCACGCGGTCTGCGTGACCGGGAGGATCAATCGGGCGACCACCTGGGTCCCGCTCGAGAAGTCACAGAGCATCCGGCGCGTCCAGGGACCGCTGCAGCGCCCCCTCGGGCTCGCCACCGTGCACGTCGACGTGGCCGGGAAGCGAGCGCGGGCCGAGTTCAGGGACCGCGAGGTGGCCGAGGCGGATCGCCTGGTCGAGGAGCTCTCCGAGCTCAGCCGGGTGGCCCGGCTGAGCAGTCCGCGGTCGCCCGTCGCCTCCGACGGGACTCACGGGGTCCCTCCTTCGGGCTGGTACCCCGATCCCTCGGGACGGCACGAGCAGCGCTACTGGCACGACGGGCGCTGGACCGAGCACGTCGGCGATGGCGGTCGGCGGAGCTCCGAGGCGCTTATTCCGACGCCGTGAAGCGCATCGGGAAGTGCTCGATGGAGCGGATGGACGGCGTGTAGACGAGGGTGTGGCCGGGCTCGACCTCGTACTCGGGTATCCGCTTGTGCCACTCCCGCAGTGCGACCCGCAACTCGAGCCGGGCCAGGTTGGATCCCAGGCAGCGATGGACGCCGCCGCCGAAGGCGATGTGACGGTTGACTTCACGGTCGAAACGCACCTCGTCGGCATCGGGGAACTCGGTCTCGTCCGTATTGGCCGACCCGAGCATGATCATGACGGAGTCCCCCTTGTGGATGGGACACCCACCGAGCTCGGTCTCCTCCACCGCGACCCGGGCGACACCCATGACCGGCGTCTCCCAGCGCAGCAGCTCCTCGATCGCGTTGGGGATGACCGTGGGGTTCTCCACGATCTGGCGGCGGTGCTCGGGGTGCTGGGCCAGGAAGGAGAACATGCAGTCGAGTGTGGCGGTCACGGTGTCGAGCCCCGCGATCAAGAAGAGGAAGCAGATGTCGAGGATGTCCTCGCGGCTGAGCCGGTCGCCCTCGACCTCCGCACTGAGGAAGTGCGAGAGCAGGTCGTCGCGCCGCTCCACCTCGCGCTGGTCGAGGATCTCGTCGAAGTAGTCGTAGACCGAGTCGGCGACCTTTTGCTGATAGTCGTTCACCGCCTTGGACCCGTAAGGCTTCCCCGTCACGTGGTCGGGACGGATGATCCCGTCCTTCATGACCAGAAACCGGTCCAGCTCGTCGAGAGGAAGACCCAGCAGGGTCAGGAACACCTGTGAGGGGAAGGGGATGGAGAACTCCTTGGCGAAGTCCACCTCACCCCGGTCGATGAAGCCGTCGATGAGGCGGTTGACGAGTGCCGAGACCTCGTCGTCGAGGAGCGCCATCTTGCGCGGGGCGAAGAGCGGGTCGAGGAGCTTGCGGAATTTCTTGTGCTCTGGGGGGTCGATTTGCAGCGGGATCATGGGCCGCTTGTTCTTGAGGTCCACGGCATCCATGTTGGAGGAGAAGATGTCGGGGTGGCGCAGCGCCTGGTCGATCTCCGCCTTGCGTGACAGCAACACGCCCCGGCCGGAGCCCATGTCCATCTCCATCACCGGCATGTCGTCGCGCATGAGCTTGAAGACGGGCTGTGGGTGGGCGGCCATCTCGGGATCCATGCCGCTGAGCGGGTTCCCTTCGTCTGCGGCCATTGTGGTTTCGGTTTCCATTGGGTGTCCCCCTGTTATCCGGACGTGATCTGAAGGATGCAATTGATGGACTGGACGAGGGTCGGGTCGTCGGACTCGGGGATGATCCAGCTGGCTGCGAACAGGCGGACGACGACGTCGACCAGCTGCTCACGGTCGAGCGCGCCCGCCACCACCGCGGGCACGGTGTCGAAGGCATCGCCGAGACGCAGCACCAGCTCCGCCCGCAGCGAGGGCAGGTGTTCCAGCAGGTAGCCCATGACGAAACCCGGCTCGGACTCGAAGAGGGGACGACACGGGTGGGACCGTATGAAGTCGAACGCGTAGGCCATGAAGGCACCGATCTGCTCCTCGGGAGCCCGAGTGGTGGCGAGGACCTCGTCGAGCCCCAGGCTGAAACGACGCTCGTCGTAGGCGGCGGCGGCGGTCAGCACCTGGTCCTTGCTCGGAAAATAGCGGTAGAGGGTGCCGCGCGAGACCCCCGCCGACTCGGCGATCTCCCCCATACCGAGACGCTTCACCCCGCGCCGGCCGATCAGACCCAGGGCGGCGACGAGGATGCGCTCCTCCGTCGGGCTGAACGGGCGCGCCAGCTGGGCGTCGAAGTCGGCACCGGGAGTTGCGGCCTGCAGTGTCGCCGTCATCGTGGGACATATTAGACAGATTGTGTCCCTTTTGTCTTATCAGAGCCGCCGGCAGGGTCATTGACCTGGGCCGGCTCGGCGCGACTCAAGCTCTCGCCCTGAGCCTCCATCGCCGGACCGACGGCATCACGAACATCACGACGAGAGCGACAAGGCCGAGCAGGGTTGCCAGTTGGCCGACGTCGTTGGCCGTGGACCGCCCGTAGGCGAGCGTGACGTCATGGCTGGTCGGGACCACCACCATGAGGTTTGGTGTGACTCGCCATGGACCGTCCGCACCGTTGGCACTCCAGTTGGGGAAATAGGAGACCTTGACCAGCACGGGAGTTCCGACACGCGAGACGTGGAAGGAGACGGACGAGTCGGTCTGCGTCACTGCCGTCACTCGGGTCGTCCCGACGTGCTTGACGGTCGGGTGAATGTCCTTCACCGAACTACGGGGCCACGACGCCGGGCCACTCTGCGCGAGCTCGACGTTCCATCGCGCCGGGTCGTCGTACCAGGCCACCGACGGGTTGAGCCAGCTGGAGGGCGACGGCTTCACTCCTGAGAGCACGACGGGGTCGTTGCGCAGGGGTGTGACCAGCGCGGAGTCCTTCACGACATAGATGTCCCACGTGGCGTGGGCCTCGGCGCCGTTGTCGTCGTACGTCCACGGCCCCGTGGTGGCGACGAGCTTCAGGGCGGGGTCGACATTGGCCTCCTGCTCCACCTGTGGGGTCTCGGCCATGAAGTACTTGACCCCGAGCAGCTGCAGGTGCTGCACGCCGCGGGTGACGTCGAGCGGGCCGTACGGAAGCCCCACCTCCGGATCGGACGGCGACTCGGACAGCTCGGCCTGGTCCAGGAAGTGGTACGGAGTCGTGGCCGAGGACTCGAAGAGCAGGCCCTCCATGGAGTCGATGCATCCGTTGGTCCAGTACGGCAACAGCATGAGTGCTTCAGGCGTACCGAACCGGTTCTCGCTGGGGCTGTACTCCCACATGGCGCGCCCACATCCGTAGCGCTTGCTGACCGCCTCCATGGTCTGCATGATCGACCGGTACTCCGGATATGACGCCTGCCCCTCATAGCCCTCGTAGTTGAAGGCCGACCAGTTCGTGACTTCGTTGGGCCCCGTGTGCACCAACGATGACGGCTGCACGACGAATGGTGGGACGACGATGAGGAGTACCGCTATCAGGCCCAACACCGCGCCGCTGACTGCCGCCGGAGCCCAGCGGGGCGAAGGAGGGCGCCGCGGGGTGAAGACATGACCCGGGTCGGCGGCGACGTCACCGGGCGCTCGCTGCTCCTCCCATGTGCCCTGGACCGGTGGTCTGTCCTCCCATGGCGGTGATTCGGCCTGATCCGCCCAGCGTTCGGCCCGCATCCGGCGCCACGACTCCGCGATGGCGATGCACGCCGTCCCGAAGGTCCAGGCCGCCATCAGGTACACGGAGATGAACCAGAGCGGGAGGAGGCGGACGTTGTACAGGCTCCCCTGTGGATCGAGCGCGGTGGCCAGGGCCGAGATGATGCCGAGCAGGGTGACCGTGATGCCGAACCGACTGCGGATGACGAAGGCCGACACGGCCCCGATGCCGGCGAGGACGAGCGCCCAGGTGTCGGCCTCACGGAAGTACTGGGCCCAACCCTCCACGTTCGTATAGCCCATGGAGGTCGAATAGGCGTGCTCCAGCCCGAAGGGAACCAGCCACCACCCCGAGAGCAGCAACCCGATCCCCACGGTGGAGCCGGCCCACCACAAGGTGCGGGACCGCGGGACCTGCTCCGTGGCTCGGTCGTCGCGCCAGACCAGGAGCTGTGCGTCCGCGATGCCCCACCGGGCCGGGAGCAGCTCCAGAACGGTCAGGATGACGGCACCCCCCAGCGCGTACATGGCGGGCACAATGTGGGACAGGACGCACACCGCGAGCACGACGGCCGCCCACCCGCGGTACCTGCCCTCCCGCACGGAGCAGGCGAAGAGGCCGAGGAAGAGCACGGCCAGGGACAGGCTGAAGGAGAAGGCGTACTCCCCCGCCAGTGTCGAGAACAGGTTGCCGCCGTAAATGGTGAACGTGTAATCGAAGAGGAACGGCAGCGTGGCGGCGGCCAGGATCGCCGGAATCGGAGGGCGTAGCCGGAAGAAGCGGCCGCAGGCCCACGCGCAGACCGGGAGCATCACCGACCCGAGGATCGTGCCCAACTTGAAGGCCACGTCATAGGGAATGACCCACCCGCCGATGGCGATGAACAGATCCGGAATGGTGAAGTAGAAGGTGTAGAGGGGGAAGCCGTCGTACCAGCCCGGGTCCCACCCTGTCAGATGACCGTGGCTCAGGAGCGTCTCGAGGTACTTGGGCATTGCGATGTGCGCGCCCGTGTCGCCGCCGGTCGTGGTCGTGTCCGTGAGCAGCATGCTCGGGTGGAGCTGCGAGAGCGTGACGACGATGACCGTGGCGATCGTGATCACCGTGATGGCGCCCGGCACCCACCACCAGCGCGTCCGGGACGAGGGTTCTGAGACGGGCTCGGGCGCCGGCGGACCCGGTTCCTCCACGCTCACGGCATCTGCTCCGAGCTGCTCAGTCATGCGTCACCGAGTGCGAGCCACGGCGGCACGAATCGCCGCCGCCAGTGTCGTTCGGGCACATCCGGGCTACGTTACCGGCCGCACCTCCACCGGAGGACTCGGGTCGAGGCTGCGCCGCCGTGAGGGCCGTGCCCGGAATGTGCCGTTCTACCAGGGCGTCCGAACAGCCGGGCGCGAGGTCGCCGCCTACCGAGCGGCCCCCCGCACGGTCTCGGCCGTACGCGACGCCGGCCCATGGTTGCCGATCCCCCGGAGCGCGCGAGGCAGGTCCGGCGGCGGGTCCCCGACCGGGGATGCGAGCGCCGCGTCAACCCTGCGGGCACTTTGCCGCAGCACCTGTCGCAGCTTTGCGCGTCGGGCGCCGCCGTTCTCCACGTCGAAGTAGTAAGCCACCCCGAAGCCGAGGGCGGAGACCACGATCCTCCCCGTGGTCGTCCGTGCCCTCCGCACCCGCCTGTTCGCTGAACCCAAGAGTTCCTGCCGCTTGCTGTGCATTGCGCAGCCTCCCTCACCCCTTGCTCTACCCCGAGCGCGACGCTCGAAAACCCGGCGCCATCGGGCGCGCCGAGGGACGGCACGTGAGCGCGGGCTCAGCCCCTGACCCGAGCCGAAGTCGGGTCGTAGAACGCGCCTGTCTGCACCTCGAGAGATGCCACCGCGTCGCCCACCGTGACCTCCCAGTTCCCGCCGGCGAGGTCGGCGGCCCGGACGGGGCCACGGTCCCGTCGCCAGACGTAGGCGAGACCGACAGCCGCCCCGCAGGTGGCCGACCACGCCGCCGAGGTCACCTGGCCAGCCGGCTCGCCGTCGTGGAGCACGAGCTCACCGCCCCACAGCATGGCCGCCGGGTCTCCGACCCGAAATGAGACAAGGCGCCGTCGGGGCCCCACCGCGATGGCCGACTCGAGGGCGGCCCTGCCCACGAAGTCGATCGGGGTCGCGAGCTTGCAGGTGAAGCGCAGTCCGGCCTCGAGCGGGGTGTGCTCCGGGGTGAGGTCGGTGCCGAAGGCCCGGTACCCCTTGTCGAGGCGGAGGCTGTTGATGGCGTAATAGCCGGCGTCGACCAGGCCGAGGTCGGCACCGGCGGCGACCAGGTCCTCGTAGACACCGACGGCGAACTCCGTCGGGACGTAGAGCTCCCAGCCGAGCTCGCCCACGTACGTGATCCGGGTGGCCCGCACCGTGGCGTAGCCGAGGGCGATCTCGCGGCTGGTCGAGAAGGGGAACGCCCCGTCGGACAGGTCGGTCGAACCAAGTCGTCCCAGCAGCTCGCGTGACGCTGGACCCATGACGCCGAGCACTGCAGACGCCGAGGACACGTCGACCACGCTGACGTGCTCCCCGGCGTGGCGATGGCGCTCGATCCACGCCGCGTCGCGCACCGGCGAGGCCGCACTCGTCACGAGCAGGAACCGGTCCGGTGTGAGGCGGGTGACGGTCACGTCCGCCTCGTAGCCGGCGCGCTCGTTCAGCATCCCGGTGTACACGGCCCGTCCCGGCTCGACGGCCACGTCCGCGGTGCAAAGGCGCTGGAGCACCGTCTCGGCATCACGACCGACCACCAGGAGCTTGCCGAAGGACGTCTCGTCGAAGACGGCAACATGCTGGCGGGTTGCCGTCTGCTCCGCCGCCGACCACGCGAGCCACTCCGGACGGCCCCAGGTGTAGTCCAGCTCGGCTGGTCGGCCGGCCGGCGCGAAGACGTTGGGCCGCTCCCAGCCCATCTTCGAACCGAAGACGGCCCCTTTGCCGGCGAGCAGGTGATGGAAGGGGGACCGCCGGAACGGACGGGCCGTCGCCAGCTCCCGGTTCGGCCAGGGCACCGCGTAGTGGAGGCCGAGGACCTCGCCGACCCGGTCCCGCAGCCAACGGTTGTTGGCGTTGAACGGGGCGAAACGCCGAATATCGACGGCGACGAGGTCCCCGGTCGGCTCTCCCTCGACGATCCACTCGGCGAGGGCTCGGCCGGCACCCCCGCCCGACGCGATGCCGACAGAATTGAACCCGGCCCCGACGAAGAAGCCTCCGAGGTCGGGTGCTTCGCCCAGGATGAATTGATTGTCGGGCGTGAAGCTCTCGGGACCGTTGTAGAGCTTCTTGAGCCCGGTCTGTTGCAGGGCGGGGATCCGGTGGACGGCCGATTCCATGAGGATGCTGAAGTGCTCCCAGTCCTCCTCGAGGAGCTGGAACTCGAACGGGTATGGCAACGCGTCGGGAGCGACCCAGGGCTTTGCCGTCGGCTCGAATCCGCCGACGACGAGCCCGCCCACCTCCTCCTTCACGTACGTGTACCCGTCGGGGTCGCGCAGGATGGGCAGGTCACGATGGACGCCCTCAATGGCTTCGGTCACCACGTAGAAGTGCTCGGCCGAGTGGAGGGGGACATCGACCCCGCAGAGCAGTCCGACGGCCTTCGCCCACTGGCCGGCGCAGTTCACGACCACCTCGGCCTCCACGGCACCGCGGTCGGTCACGACACCGGTCACCCGGCTGTCCCGCGTGGTGATGCCCGTCACCCGGGTGTGCTCCTCGATTCGGACGCCGCGCTGGCGGGCCCCGCGGGCGAGTGAGGCGGTCACATCGACCGGATTGACGGTGGCGTCGCCGGGCAGCCAGAGGGCACCGAGCAGATCGTCGGTTCGGAGGATGGGGTAACGCTCGAGGGCCTGGCGAGGGTTGAGCAGCTCGCATTCGAGGTCGTAGGCCTCCGCCGTGGCCGCCGTCCGGCGGAGTTGGACCATCCGCTCCGGCGTACGCGCCACCGTGACGCCGCCACACCGCTTGAGGCCGGTGGCCAGGCCCGTCTCCGCCTCGAGCTCGCCGTAGAGCCGGGCGGAGTACTGCACGAGGCGGGTGCCCGATTCCGTCGCCCGGAGTTGGCCGAGGAGGCCCGCGGCGTGCCACGTCGTGCCGCACGAGAGTTGTCCCTGTTCGAGCAGGAGGATGTCGGCCCACCCGAGGCGGGCCAGGTGGTACGCGGTCGAGGTCCCGATCACGCCACCGCCGATGACCACGACGCGGGCACGGTCGGGCAGGTCGGCCCCGGTCGATGCGTGCTCCATGCTCGTCCTCTCCTCGCCGGTCCGGCCTCAGTCTGCCCGCGCGACGTCGGCCAGAAGCTGCTCGAGATCGGGGCCTGAAAAGGTGACTTCGGCCCGCTCGTACTTCTCCATCCCCCAGCTCCAGAAGTCGAACTCGATCGGGCTGGTCGCGTCCTGGATGGATGCCCACAGCGTCCACCCGTACTGGGACATGAGACCCCACAGGCGCGCTCGCGCCAGGTGGCTCCGAGAGGGGGCGCCGTCGTACGCGCCGACGAGCTCCTCGAGCTGGTCGAGAGTCAGGTGGCACTCGCTCCAGACGTTTCCGAGCTCGAAGTAGGGGTCGTTGTTCCCGGAGTACTCGTAGTCGATGATGGAGACGGTCTGGCCATCGTCGATGAAATTGGCGGCCAGCAAATCGTTGTTGCACGGCCGCGGCGCCACCGGCCGGACGTTCAGGGCGGCCCGGATGCGCCCGACGGTCGCCTCGTGTTCGACGTAGCCCGGCGGAAGGCGGAAGCCGCGGCGCCGGACACGTCCGAGGTAGTCGGCTTGGAGATCGAACATGTCGAACCGGTTGACGAACGGCGTGCCGGCGTGGAGCCGTCGGCACGCCTCGGCCACCCGCGGCAGGATCCCGGGCCGCTGGAGGTGCGCATCGGTCAGGGACTCCCCCTCGAGGAAGCCGATGACGAGGATCCCTTCGTCGGGCAGGAACTCGACCACGGGCGCACCCACACCGGTGGCCGCGGCACGGACGCTGTTCTCGTACTCGGCCCGCCGGTCGACGGCCAGCTCGTCGGCGGACGACGGGTTCGAGTGGCGGACCACGTAGGACCCCTCGGGGGTCGTGACCTTGTAGTTCCGATTGGTCAGGCCGCCGGGAAGAGGCTCCACCGTGCACGGCCGGCCCCGGAGCGCCTCGACCCGCTCGAGAAGGACCGGATCGAGGTCGGCACCGGCGCTCACCGCGCGCTGGTGGCCGGGCCCGTCAGGGCAGCGACGCCGAGGGGTAGTCCTGGCCGCCGAGTTCCTCGATGATCCCCTCCTCGATGGTCTGCTTGGGGCCGGTGAACCAGTTCTTCACCGAGGCGTGCCAGTAGATCCACAGGAAGATGAGGAACGCCGGGAAGACGAGGATCGTGTAGTTCACGTACTTCATGGAGAACCCGGTGGTCCACGGCACGCCCAGGTTCGAGGTGGGCATGAAGGCCATCCACGAGACCAGGACGATGTCGATCAGGGCGACGACGGCGATCCACTTGTACTTCTTGCCCAGGGTCCACTCACCGGGCTTGAACCGATCACCCATGCGCCACCGGTGCCAGATGGGGATGGCGAAGCACCAGTAGAGGGCGATGACGCCGATCGACACCACGGCGTAGAAGGCGACCGGCGTGGGCACGCCCCCGAGGTCGACCGGGATCAGGGCCGGCGACGTGATCACGAGGGAGAAGACGGCGACGAGGATCACACCGGCGATGGGGACCCGCTTCGCGCTGAGCCTCGACCACACACTTGCCGCCGGCACCGCACCGTCGCGACTGAAGGCGAAGAGCATGCGGGTGCAGCTCGTCATGCAGGCCATGGTGCAGAAGAGCTGCCCGATGGTGGCGATGAGGAGGACCGTCCCACCCCAGCGTTGCGTGAGGGCCTGGGCAAAGATCGTCTGCACGCTGCCGCCGCCGGCCGTGACCTTGCTCGGGTCCTGCACGGCGAAGAGGAAGGAGAGGAGGAGGAGGTAGCCGCCGATGGCCGAGTAGACGATGGAGCGCCAGATCCCCTTGGCCGCCGAGTTGGCCGCCGAGTGGGTCTCCTCGGAGAGGTGGGCCGAGGCGTCGTACCCGGTGATGGTGTACTGGGTCAGCAGGGCGCCGATGGGCAGGATGATGAAGATGAACCCGACCCCGCTCGTCTTGCCACCGAAGAAGCCCGTGTTGTTGACCCGCGAGGTGAAGACTGACGACACGCTGGCGTGGTGATGCGGCAGGAAGATCAGGATGAGGACGATGACCGCCGCACCGATCACGTGCCACCACACCGAGGTGTTGTTGAAGATCGAGAGCAGGTGGCTCGAGAAGATGTTGACGAGGGAAGCCACGAACAGGATTCCGAGGAAGAACAGGAAGATCGTGTCGAGGCTGCCCGAGTGCCAGCTGGTGAAGAAGAATCCGAGCGTGGAGTCGAGGAAGATGGCGCAGGCGTAGGCGACCGAGGCGGTGATGGCGAGCAGCCCGAGCAGGTTCAGCCAGCCGGTGTAGTACCCGGCCTTGACGCCGCCCAGCTTGGAAGCCCACCAGTAGATGCCGCCCGAGGTCGGGTAGGCGGAAACCAGCTCGGACAGGCAGAGACCGATGCAGAGGATGAGGCAGGCCAGGATCGGCCAACCCCAGGCGATGGCCGCCGGGCCACCGCCGTTCCACCCGCTCGAGAAGGTGGTGAAGCAGCCGGCCAGGATCGAGATGATGGAAAAGCTGATGGCGAAGTTGGAAAAGCCGGACCAGGACCGGCTCAGCTCCTGCTTGTAGCCCATCTCGGCCAGTTGCCGCTCGTCGGCCGTGAGCGTCGCCGCACCACCGTGTTGACCATCGGGGGCGAGATGTCCGCCCTCCTCGTAGACACCTTCGGGCATGCCGGACCCCCTTTGTCGGTGACCCCGGGACCGGGGGTCAGCGGGCGTTGCGGGCACGATAGCAAGACCCGCCGCCGCGTGGCGGGAATGTTCGGGACGAGTCCCGTGGCCCTGCGACGGGGAGGGGACACCCGTCGAGCTGTACCCGCGGCAGGGGCGGGCGTGGCCGTCCCCTTCCGACCTGGCAGGATGACGCCGCGTGCGGTGCTCGCCGTCGTATGGGGAGTGGGAGTCACTCGATGCAGGACAACGACCGACTTCGAGGCCTGCGGAAAGAGTCGCCGTTCTCGGCTGTCACGCCGATCAATCCCGGCAGAGCCGACCTGCATCGGATCCGCCCCGTCCGATGAGAGTCCTCGCCATCGACCAGGGGACGTCGGCGACCAAGGCCGTCGTGTTCGGCGACGACGGCGAGATCCTGGCCTCGGTGGAAGCCGCGGTGACGCCGCATCCGGTCCCGGGCGGCGGTGTGGAACAAGACCCCGAGCAACTGTGGGATTCGGTCCGTCACGCGGGCCACGAGGCGATCGAACGTTCCGGCGGAGGCGTCGACGCCGTGGGCTTTGCCAATCAGGGTGAGACCGTGCTGGCATGGGATCGCGCGACGGGTCGTCCGCTGAGTGCCGCCATTTCCTGGCAGGATCGGCGAGCTGCGGAGATCTGCGCCGCATTGGCGGGGGAGGCTGAACAGCTCACCCGTACGACAGGGCTTCCACTCGATCCCTATTTCGCGGCACCGAAGATGACGTGGCTGCGCCGCAACGTGACGAACGAGGGCGTGGTGACCACGAGCGACGCCTGGCTCCTGCACCGACTCACCGGCACGTATGTCACTGACGCGACCACTGCTTCGAGGACGCTGCTCCTCGACCTCGAGCGGCGCACCTGGTCGGAGGAGGCCTGCACGGCGTTCGGCTTGGAACCGATGGACCTTCCCGCGATCGTCGGCAACGCCCAAGAGGTCGGCTTGACGGACGCGTTCGGTCCGCCACTGCTGCTGAGTGGACTGAGTGTCGACCAACAGGCGGCGCTTGTAGGACAGCACTGCCTCGAGTTCGGTGAGTCGAAGTGCACCTACGGGACGGGAGCCTTCCTGTTGGCCCATGCCGGCTCCCAGCCGGTCAGGTCCTCGGGTGGCTTGGCCGTGTCGGTTGCCTGGCAGCTCGGCGAGCGCGCCGCCTACTGCATCGACGGTCAGGTCTATGACGCCGGATCTGCCGTCGCCTGGCTGCAGCGCTGGGGATTCTTGCGCCGAGCGGAAGACCTCGACGCCGTGGCGGCTTCGGTGCACGACAGCGGAGGCGTCACGGTGGTACCCGCCCTCAGCGGCCTGGGTGCGCCGTGGTGGCGGCCCGACGCCCTGGCCAGCATCGAGGGGATCGGCCCTCCCACGGAGCCTGCGCATGTGGTCCGGGCCACCATCGACGGTTTGGCGGCGCAGGTGACCTTGCTGGCGCGCGCCGCAGCGGAGGATCTCGGTCATCCGCTCGCCGTGCTCCGGGTGGACGGTGGTCTGACCCGGTCGCGGATGCTCATGCAGACGCAGGCTGACTTGCTGCAGATACCGATCGAGGTCGCCTCCTCACGACACGCCACCGCCGCGGGCGTGGCGGCCCTGGCCCGGCTTGGAGCCGGCGGCGCGCTGACCCTCGACGGAGCGATCCGGCGGGTTCCCGCGAACACCCATTACGAACCCGCCATCTCTGCAGCCGAGGCAGCGGAGAGATTGGGCGGTTTCGAGCGCGCTGTCGCGCGCCTGACTCGTACGACGAAGAAGATCACGTGACCGACGACCACACCTACGACGTCGTGATCATCGGTGCCGGGGTCGTCGGAACGGCTATCGGGCGCCAGCTTGCGCGCTACCGGTTGCGCACAGTGATGCTCGATCGCTGCACCGATGTCGGCATGGGAACATCCAAGGCCAATACCGCGATTCTGCACACCGGGTTCGACACTCGTCCGGGAAGTCTCGAATCCGCGCTGGTCCGGCGAGGTCACGAGTTGCTGACCGCCTACGCGGGCAGGGCAGGCATCGCGCTCGAGAAGACGGGGGCCGTTCTGGTTGCCTGGGACGCGGAGCAAGCGGTCCGGCTGGACGACGTCGTCACGAAATCCAAGGCGAACGGGTACCTGCGGGCCCACCGGATCACGCTCGAGGAGTTGTACCGGCGTGAACCGGCTCTCGGGGGAGGCGCCACGGGGGCTGTGGTGATCCCCGACGAGTCGATCATCTGTCCGTGGAGCACGAGCATCGCCTACGCGACCGAAGCGGTCGGTGCGGGAGTCGAGCTGAGGCTGGGCGTGGAGGTCACGGCCGTGACCCGAGACGCGGACGCGTGGCTGCTGCGCACCACGAGCGGCTCACTTCGCAGCGACTGGGTGGTCAACGCGGCCGGCCTCGGATCCGACCTGCTCAACCACCAGTTCGGCCACGACGAGTTCACCGTTGCACCCCGGCGAGGCCAGCTCATCGTGTTCGACAAGATGGCCCGTCCGCTCCTGTCGTCCATCCTGCTGCCGGTGCCCACCGAGCGGACGAAGGGCGTTCTGGTGGCGCCGACGGTCTACGGCAACGTGCTCTTGGGCCCCACGGCCGAGGACGTGCCTGATCGGCAGGACACGGCAACAACCGCCGTCGGCATCCACGGCCTGTTCGATGCGGCCCGCCGCATCCTGCCCGACCTGATCAACGAGGAGGTGACCGCGACGTATGCGGGTCTGCGCGCCGCCACCGAGCACCCGGACTACCAGATCACAACCCACGATCGCGAGCACTACGCCTGCGTCGGGGGTATCCGGTCCACCGGCCTGACCGCGTCGCTCGCCATCGCCGAACACGTCGTCGACGGGATGGGGGCGGGCGGGCTCTCGTTGGCGGAGGCGGACCATGAGCCGGCCGTCCCCCACATGCCGCAGTTGGCTGAGCGGGCGACGCGGGCTTTCGAGGATACGCGAATGATCGAGGACGATCCGGCCTATGGGCACATCATCTGCTTCTGTGAGCGGGTCACCGAGGGTGAGGTGAGGGATGCGCTTCGCGCTCCGGTCCCGGCGGTAGACCTCGGTGGTGTGCGCCGTCGCACCCGGGCGACCAACGGGCGATGTCAAGGCTTCTTCTGTGGAGCCGCCGTCGCAGCCCAGTTCGCGTCGGGGTGAGGACGTGAGTCGGAGCCTCGTGACGGTCGATGCCCTGGTCGTCGGTGCCGGTCCGGCCGGCTTGGCAGCTGCCACCGCGCTGAAATTGGGCGGCACGGGGACCGTCCTGGTCGTTGACCGGGAAGAGGAGGCCGGCGGGATCCCCCGCCTGTGCGAGCACACCGGCTTCGGCCTGCGCGATCTCCGGCGTGTCCTGAGTGGGCCGGAGTACGCCCGCCGATGGGTCGAGCGGGCGGTCGCCTGCGGCGTGGAGATCAGGACCCGCACGATGGTGACCGGATGGTCGGCACCCGGTCGCGCCGAGATGACAGGCCCCAGCGGTGTACTCGAGATCGACGCCCGGACGATCGTGCTGGCCACCGGAGCGCGCGAACGGCCACGGGCGGCCCGCCTGGTTCCCGGGACGCGGCCCTCCGGGATATTCACGACCGGCCAGCTCCAGCAGTGGGTCCACCGCGAGCACCTCCCCGTCGGACGACGGGCCGTCGTCGTGGGTGCCGAGCATGTCTCCTACTCGGCTGTCATGACCCTGAGGCACGCCGGCGTCCACCCGGTGGCACTCGTCACCGACCTCCCGCGCCCGCAGTCCTATCGCCTGTTCGACCTCTTGGTCCGGGTCGGCCTCCGGGTGCCGGTCTGGACCAGGACGTCCGTGGCCGGCGTGTACGGGCGCGACAGGGTGGACGAGGTGCTCGTCCGGGGTCCGGACGGCGACGAGCGCTCGGTCGCGGTCGACACCGTGGTCTTCACCGGGGACTTCATCCCCGACAACGAGCTGGCGCGCCTGGCCGGTCTCTCCATCGATCCCGGCACCCGCGGTCCCGCCTGTGCGGCCGGGGGAGCGACGACCGCCCCCGGCATCTTCGCGGCCGGCAACCTCGTGCATCCCGCCGAGACCGCGGACGTGGCGGCCCGGCGGGCCCTGTCCGTCGGCCGGGCTGCCGCGACGTGGCTGCGTCAAGGTGGCGACCGGACGATGCCGGGCGCGACCGAGCGAGTGCGGGTGGCGGACCCGTTGCACTGGGTGGTCCCGAACATGGTGGATCCCGCACGCGCAGGCGACGAGTCCGTCCTGATCAGGTCACGTGTCTTTTTGGATCATCCCCATGTCGTGATGACCCAGGGTCACCGGCTCCTGGCCTCCTACCGGCTGCGCCACATGATCCCGAACCGATCGCATCACATCCCGTCCGACTGGTGGGGGCGGCTACGGCCGGGGCAGGACGTGCTGATCTCGGTGTCCCCTCGCCCCGGGGGGTAGGCCATGGGCTCGAGGCCACGTCGCCAGCGGTAACGCGGAAACGGCACCCCGCAGGGGTGCCGTTTCACAGACTCCGGCCAGCCACGCTGACACCCGGTGACCCCGGGGTCAGGACATCTCGGCGAGGATCTTGGCCTTCTGATCGTTGAATTCCTGCTCGGTCAGGATTCCCTGATCCTTCAGGTTGGCCAGTTCCTTCAACTTGTTGATCAGGTCGTCGGAGTCCGGGGCGGGCTCCGGCGCGGGCTGCTGGGCCTGCGCCGCCGCTTGCTGTTGGGCAGCCTTCTGCTGCTGGTGGCCCCTCACCCCGCCGGCCACCACGGTCGCCGTTCCGGCGATCACGGCCGTCCTCCCTACCGTCCTCAGTACCGGGCGGCGTCGCATCATCGGCATTGTTCGTCTCCTTCTCTCTTCGGTCTCTTGCTTGTCAGCTCGCCAGGGCCTGCCCCAGCTCGTCCATGGCGGCCTCAATGAGGTCGGCCGGGATGCGGGCGCTGTCGATGAGCACCCCGCCCGATGCACGGATCGCCTCGGCGAGTGGCTGGGCCCAAGCGTCCTCCCACAGGATGACCAGCGCCGAGTTGCCCGCCGGCAGGTTGGCAGCGACGTGGTCGAGGTCCTCGGTGTTCACCAGGCCGCCGACCTCGCCTTCGATGTCGCCGAAGGCGGCCAGCTCGTCCATCTGGTCGAACTCGAGGCTGATGGTGTCGCCCTGCTCGTCCTTGCCCACGAAGACCAGATCGAGGATGCGCACCACCCCGCCGGTCACCAGCTTCTCGATTTCCGGGATGATGTCCCCGTTGAACTGGTTGCCCGGGAAGGCGATCACCGTGTAGCTGACAGGACCGAGCGTCATCGTGTCTCTCCTCTGCTGTGAGTGGTCTGGGTCGATCGTACGGGTTGGGGTCGCTTCAGCTCGACGCGAGGACCTTGGACTTCTGCGCCTCGAACTCGGCGTCGGTGATGACGCCCTGGCTCTTGAGGTCCGCCAGCTTGGAGAGCTGGTCGGCCGTGGTGTCCCCACTGGTGCCCGCCGCCTGCTTCACGTAGGCGTCGAACGCCTTCTGCTGCTCCGCCGCCTGCTTCGCTGCCCGCTCGTGCATCTTGCCGCCCCGGGCGATCAGGTAGACGAAGACACCGAGGAACGGGAGGATGATGATGAAGATCACCCACAGCGCCTTGGCCAGGCCACCCATGTCGTGGCTGCGGAAGACGTCGACGAACACCATGATCAGCAACCAGATCCAGATGATGAAGAGGAAGAAGTACAGCATCGTCAGGAAGAAGTCGAGAATCGGGTATTGGTACGTGGCGAATAGCATTGAAGCCCCTTGGGTCGTTGTGATTTGTCCCCCCGGCCCTCGGCCAGGCGTCGTCTTGCCTGTTTAGAATCTCATCACGCCCGTTTCGAGTCAAAAGTGATGGCCGACAGGCCGATTTCGGGCGACGGGTGGAGGTTCGGCCATGCATTCGTCCGGCTCAGACGCCTTCTTCGGCCCGGAGCCGGCCACTCCGGCAGGCGGTGACGAACGCCTCGTAGTCACGCTCGTTCTGGTCGGCATAGGACTCGGCGAAGCGGGCCAGCGCCTTCTCGAAGGTGGTGCCGTTGCCCAGGTAGGAGGCCATGGCGATCCGGTCCCCCGAGCGCGCATGGGCACGGGCCAGTGTGTGGGCGCAGAGCTCGCCGTAGATCTTCATCCCGGCCGGGACGACGTTCTCGGTGTCCACTGACCCCTTCCAGTCCTGAAGCTGACGGATGTAGTAGTCCCGGGTCACCCCGTCGATGCCGTCGGTGCGGTGCCAGCCCAGCATGATGTCGCTGCTCGCCTGCATGAGCCGCTGCCCGGCCACGACCCGGGCCCCGTGGTTGGCGTAGGCGCTCTTCTTGGTGAATCGTTCCAGGACCGACGCTTCCGCCTCTTTCGCCTGCAGGAACAACACGTCGTCGTGCCGGGGACCGTGCAGGAGCGCGATCCAGGCCCGGGTGCCCACACTGCCCACGCCGACCACCTTGCGGGCCAGCTGGCTGAATTGGTACTTCTCGAGCAGGTGCCTCCGGTCCGTGGGCAGGCTCTGCCGGTAGCGCAGGATCACATCGTGGAAGAGCTCCAACATGGCGTCGCTCTGCACCTGGTGGAACAGCTCCTCAATGGGCACGATCAACGGCGGGTCGTTGATGATCCGCCGTCGTCCGTCGACGACTGCGGTCAGCTTGTCCAGCGCTTTGATCGAGTCCTTCGTGTGGGCCTTCGTGGTCAGCTTGGTGGCGGTGGCCGCGATACGGGCGTCGGTCTTGGATGTGGCCTGCTGCCCGAAGAGCTCCACCATGCTCTCGATCTCGACCCGGTTGTACCAGACCTCGAGGTTGCTCATCGCCGCCATCCGCCGCATGGCCTCCCGGTACACGCGACCCAGGCCCACGACGGCCTCGGCTCGCACGCTCCTCGAGAAGCCGAGATTGCGGCTCGCCACGACCACGCTCGCGGCCAGCCGCTTGACATCCCATTCCCAGGGGCCCGGATGGGTCTCGTCGAAGTCGTTGCAGTCGAACACCAGCTGGCGCTCCGGAGAACCGAAAACGCCGAAGTTGGACAGGTGGGCGTCGCCGCAGAGCTGGGCCGTGAGGCCCGAGCACGGTGTCGTCGAGAGGTCGGACGCCATGATGAGAGCGGCCCCGCGGAAGAACGTGAACGGCGAGACCAGCATGCGCCCGTAGCGGATGGGGACGAGCTCGGGGACCCGCGTCGTGGCCTGCTCCTCCAGGAGCGTGATCGGGTCGGGACGCTCGTGGGCCCGCTCGAAGACCGACTGGCTCTCCCGGGGCGCGTTGCCGCGGGCTGCCTTGCCCAGAGCCTTGCTCTCCTCTTCACTGAGGTGATGGAGTGCGCTGGGCACCGGGCTGTCCGCCAATCGGATTCCCTCGTCAGCCTCCATCGTCAGCCACCTCCCCGGACGCGCCACGGCGCAGTTCCGCCGTGTGCGAGGCTAGGCGCGGCCGGGCGAGACGTCGTGAGGGGACAGCGGAGATTAGGACGCCGGCACATGAACCGGCGGTCCAGACGACCTTCGACCCTGTCGCGGCTTCCCGGTCAGGATCACAATGACGGAGTTGAAGCCCCAAGGCCGCGAGGGTGAGGAACGACCAGTGACGGTGGACTTCGAGGACCCGAGCGCAGACGGCGGCGCCGCGCCATCTCGTCCTGAACCTGATCCCGGGAATGCGACGGGGCGCCGCGTCGGGATCGTGGCGGGGATCGGCCGCCTGGTGGAAGCCATCAACCACAGCGACGACGCCGCCGTCGAGAGGGCCGTGCTCCAGCTCAGCAGGTCACGCCGCTGGCTGGCCCCTTTGGCGCTGATCGTCGGCGCCTTCCTCATGCTCTTCCAGGGCCTGAAGCTTCTCGTGACCAACTGGCGACTGACCCTGGTGCAGATCGTGCCCGCCATGTGGATCTGGATCGCCATGCTGGACCTCAAGGTCCACGTCCTCCACGGCAGGCAGTTCCACGTGATCCGCGGCCCCGCCCTCATCCCGTGCTTCCTGGCAGTCACCGCCGTGACGGCGGCGAGCTTCTACCTGAACGGCGTCTTCGCCTTCGCGATCTCCAAACCCGGACAGCCCCAGATCCGCCCGGCCTTCGGCATGGCGAACCGGCACCTCCGCGTGATTCTGGCCTGGGGATGCGGCATCGGCCTCGCCCTCGCCTATTCCGCCCTGGTCGTGACCCGATGGGGCCACTGGGCGTTCGCCATCAGCCAGAGCATCATCGTCGGCATCATGATGCTCTGCTACCTGGCCGTGCCGGCCCGCATCGTGGGGATCCAGAAGTCCAAGAACACCCGGGACAAGCTCGCCGCCACCGCCGTCGGCGGCGCGGTCGGCGCGGTCGTCTGCTCCCCGCCCTACCTTTTGGGTCGGTTCGGCATTCTGATGCTCGGCTGGCACTACCTGTTCTGGCTGGGCGTGATCCTGATCATCATCGGGGCGACCCTCCAGACTGCCGCGACGAGCGCGGTGAAGGCCGTGAAATTCTCCGCCAAGTTGATCGGCAATCCCTCGTCAGTGGCGACTTCGGATTCCACGTCGTAAGACCCTGGAAGCAGATGGTGCCGCCGGATCAGCCGGTGCGGGTCACGGCCTCGAGCGCAGACTCGTTCGCGCGCCTCGGCCCTAGGAGGCCGCGGCCCGTACGGTGCGGGCGGCATGGTTGTCCCGCAGCCGCTCCGCCGTCTCCCGGTCCTGAAGTGGCATCCCGATTCCGATTGGCACCGCAGATGTGACGTCGTTGCGGCACTGGGCACACTCAACCAACCACGTCCGATCCGGACGTTGGGTGATGATCGGGTGATGATTCTGCATCTCCGGCTCCTGCGCGCTCCCCTGGACGGGCTAACCATACCGATGTGCTCGCCCCAACGAAAATGTGGGTTTCCGACGGCCCGCATCGAAGAGTCGTTCGGCCTCAGGACGGCCCCCCGCCAGGGGATTAACCTCTTCCAACGTGCCCTCGCTCGCGTCCGTCGAGGCCTACCTCGAGCGCATCGGTCTCGCCGGTCGGGCCGATGCGGGACTGGGGGAGATCCACCGAGCGCACGCCACGACGATCCCCTTCGAGAACTTCGACTCGTTCTCGGGCACCCCTGTCTCGCTCGACCTTGGGGATCTCGAGGCCAAGATCGTCGGACGTCGGCGTGGCGGCTACTGCTTCGAGCACAATCTCCTCCTCGCCTCGGCC
>Ga0182013_10000680_pt1 | contig 46829 bp, 37 predicted proteins | sample 612S2MmetaG_FD_120487 | JGI IMG/M metagenome (GOLD analysis project Ga0182013, IMG submission 120487) | Permafrost microbial communities from Stordalen Mire, Sweden - 612S2M metaG | ecosystem: Environmental > Terrestrial > Soil > Wetlands > Permafrost | place: Sweden: Stordalen | collected...
ATGGTGCCAGAGGCCGGGATTGAACCGGCGACCAAAGGCTTATGAGTCCTCTGCTCTACCGCTGAGCTACTCTGGCAACAATCTTATTATAAGCTACTTACGACTATTGCGAGTTTTGGCATGTCACCCGCTCTTGTAACCCTATACTCAGAGCTTGAAATCGAATAGCACTCGATCCCAAAACTCAGAGTCTGAGTATCAGCATGTCGGCGAAAACTTATATCGTCGCAAATCATCGGGCGTGTACTATGCCTTATTCAAGCGGGCGGGCAAGCAATTTCGCCGGTCGCTCAAGACCAACGACCGGGAGTATGCCAAGCGTCAGTTGAACGAATTGCGCGAGGAAGTCGCCAGCCTCAAAACCCAGGACGCCCGCGAACTCTCATTCAAGACCGTCGCAGACCGCTGGAAAGACGCTTCTGCCCACACGATCAAGGAAAGCACCGCGAAACGCCGCAAACGGTGCATTGAGGCTGTTTCCCCGTTCTTTGCTGGTTGTCACCCTACGAAACATCACCCGCGCCCATTGCGAGCGATGGGTGAGCGAACGCGGCTCCACTATTGCCGCGCAAACTTTTGCCCATGAACTCGACACCATGAAGGCCGTGTTTGAGTACGCAAAGGACCTTGGGTTGATTCTCAAAAATCCCGCGGCCCCTATCAAACGCAAGCGCATCGTGTCCAAACCGATTGAAGTCCCAAGCCGAAAACAGTTCCAAGACCTTGTTGCAGCCATCCGTGCCAGTGACGGAAGGGTGAGCAGCCAGGTCAAAGCGAAGGACGGCGCGGACTTGGTTGAATTGCTCGCCTATTCCGGTTGCCGCCTGGACGAAGCCCGGAACCTGAAATGGGAACACGTCTCATTTGAGCGCAGTTGCATCACCATCACCGGCGGCGAACGGCTCACCAAAAACTACGAGACGCGGACTGTCCCAATGACACAAGCACTCTCGGAATTGCTCTCCCGCCTTCACTCCGAGAAGAACCCGAAGCCAACCGACTTCATTGTGACCATCCAGAGCGCGAAACGCTGCATTGAGACAGCCTGCAAACGCCTTAACTTGCCGCACTTCACCCACCACGATTTCCGGCATTTCTTCGCCACGACCTGCATTGAAAGCGGGGTGGACATTCCGACAATCAGCAAATGGCTTGGCCATAAGGACGGCGGCGCACTGGCCATGAAGGTTTACGGCCACCTGCGCCAGGAACACAGCTTTGCGCAAATCAAGCGCGTGAGTTTTGCAAGCGAGCCAGCGGAGAATGTTGTGCCGCTAAATTCAGGAGTTGTCAAAGCAGGCGACTCATAATCGGGAAACCACTTTTGCGGGAGTCCTCACACGTCGTCCTGGCTAATGTTTGCAGGGGTATTATAACTTGGCTATCCTCCCGAATCATCACGAATTTGCCCGAAAAAACCAAAACAGTATCAGATTGCAGTATCAGATTCGCCTTTTTCACTAACGAAAAAAGCTGAGCCACCGCCGACTCGCGGCGTGAACCGCGATAGCGGAACTGCAAGCGCCAACGGCGGTTGGCTCCGGCGACTTGTTAGGCGGCAACTTTTCGACGACAAAATAAAACATAAATCAAAACGCTAACTGTGCTCCAAAATAATATGTTCAGGATGAACACCCAACCACCGAGAGCCGGAATAAACCCAAACGGAAATATAATCAAGTCGCTGCTGAAATGCTCAACCCAGGATGGAACTGGCTGAAAGTCGCCTTCTTTGCGACCCCAAGCTGTGCGAACATAAATCAAGAAAGCGCCGACATAAGCAGCAGCCGCACAAACTGCGATGATGCCACAAACAACTCGCTGACGCTTTGTAAGTTTCTGACGCATACGAATGCCGCCTAACGAAAAAAGCTGAGCCACCGCCGACTCGCGGCGTGAACCGCGCCAGCGGAACTGACAGCGCCAACGGCGGTTGGCTCCGGCGACTTGTTAGGCGGCGGGTTGTGGTCTTGAGCAATCAATCTGGACTCCATTGATAATCGTAGCTGGCAGGAGGATTATAAAACCAGGCGATGCCATTGGTAATATTCAAATACATTTTTATGTAGCTGACATGGCCGTCAACAAAGCTCACGACATTTTTGGAATCGTTAAAAAACATGAGATTAGCGCCAGCAACGCCATGAGAGGATGGGTCATGCCACGAATAAGGAAAGAGTGCGGGGTGTTCTGCCACCAACACAGTCCTGCCGGGATGTCCCACGGAGCTTAGTTTGATTCCCGCGAGACCGGCACACGGGATAGTAACGTTTAAAAACGTTAGGGGTGAGTTGTCCCCGCCGTTAAAGGCGTAGCTTGAATAATCAAACTGAGAGTCATCATGGAAACTCCTTTGCAAAAGATAATTCGGACCGCCGTCATTCGTGAACAACTGACAATAATTAAATTTATCCGCCGGGCAGGCAAACAACTTGTCCTGTGGGGATGATGCGCCATTCAGGCCGACGTAATTTTTCATGAGCGCCTTGTAACCCACAAAGGCGTCAAAGTTTGTCGCCGAGGAAGAAGGCGAAGCATCCTGCGAATCGTCGGAATACATCCGCACTCCCAGATTGATTTGGCGTAGATTATTTATGCAGACTGTTCGCTGCGCTTTGGCTTTGGCACTCCTTAAGACCGGCAATAACAATGCAGCGAGAATGGCAATGATGGCAATGACCACCAGCAATTCAATCAGGGTAAATCCCCTTGCGGTCTTAAAATTGTTTTTCATGCCAGTTTTAGACAATGCAGAGCGTGGCGCGGCACGCCGCCTAACGAAAAAAGCTGAGCCACCGCCGACTCGCGGCGTGGATTGCAACCGCAGCGGCAACGGCGGTTGGCTCCGGCGACTTGTTAGGCATCATGGTCATATCACTTCTTGTCAATCGCACGTCCGCCGTCTCCGAACTCCAGCCATGTAATCTGGCTCATCGGGATAATCTGAACGTGTGAATCTCTATCTTGGCCATATCTCACTTCCAGACAATTCGGATACAAAACGCCATACATCTCGACGCCGCCTCGGAAGTGAGTGCCTGCGTCTGCCTTGTCAACTCGTCGCAACATATAAGTGGTGTCACCTGCGTCTGGTGCAATCCAGCGAACTTCTGAAATGACGCCTTCTTTGATTGGTGATGGCTTATGACCGCAACCGGTCACAAACCCCGACAATAAAACGGCGCAAACGCCGAGCAGTGTGATGTGTTTTTTCATAAAAGTGTAATGATGCCTAACGTAGAAAGCTGAGCCACGCCGCATGAAAAACCATCAACCGCGAAGCGGAACTGACAGCGATAATAGGCGTTGGCTCCGGCGACTTGTTAGGTGTCATGGTCTATCTCCCATCGTCTTGGTGTTCTACGTCGTAGTTCATCTCATGTTCTCGAATCATGCGTTTAAGCGAGTTCGGGCGGTCAAAGACTCCCGCCTTGTTGAGGAAATCCGACATGGACTCCATCTCTTCCTGCGCTGTTTCAAAGCGAGACTCCAACTCATCAAACCTCTCCTTGTCGGCTGCGCTCTCTGCGGCCTGATGCTTTGCGATTGCGTTGCCAATCCAATGGCCGCCACAAGTAACCAACAAACCGAACAGCGACAACCCGCCGCTCCACAAACTACCACCACTGGCCAAGCCGAGGATGATGCCGCAAAAAGTGACAGCAACGCCGCTCCACGTCGTGATGCTCTTGAATCTCTGAAGGTGTGGTTTTGTCATAGGCGTGTTCAGCTTGCAATAATGGCTCTATCCGGCTTTGGAATCGGATACACAATCGGTAAATGGCGTATGGAAAAAATCATGGCGCGAATGACACCTAACGTAGAAAGCTGAGCCACCGCCGACTCGCGACGTGAACCGCGACAGCGGAACGCAAAGCGCCAACGGCGGTTGGCTCCGGCGACTTGTTAGGCCACTGTGTCCTCATAACACAAATAATATGGTGAGAATAACCCCCGACCCACCAAGAACGAGAGCAAATAGAACTAATCCCAAACAACCTGTTGGCCGCTGACAAAACTCATGGCGCTGGAATTGTCTAAGCTCGAAATTGTGATATCGAATAGCGTTGTGAAAAGGAAAAAGCGGCAAACCACAGACGCTGCATCCTCGCAACCGCTGAACGTTTCCGTATGGTCTAGTGCTACCGCAGGAAGGGCAAGTCAGCGGTGCGTTGGTCTCGTCAGGAAATGTCGCAGATGGATAGCAACCAGCAATAATCTCTCGCCCCGGCTTTTTGGGCAAAAGCGTCTTACAATCTAAACATCGCAATTCTGCCGGTGGGGTGAAGTGACGATCCAAGCAAGAATCACAAAATCGCAATGACACTAATCCATGACTCATCGCAGCAGACTCTGATGGTGCTCTCTGGCCACAGAACGCACAGACTACTCCTTGAGGCAATCGCTTGCAACTAGGACACGACATTGCCGTGCGGCTAACTTTGTGCCCGCAATGCACGCATGTTGTGAGGTCGGATTCTGGCATGGTATGTGAAGTGGCCTAACAATTAATATACAACAGGCTGTTCGTATATTAAAATGGTGGAATGAATACCGAAAAAGCACTGGGACGGCTTACGGAAGTGATTCGGCGGAAACATCTTGCGCTCGCCACGGAGCGGAGTTACCGCGCCTGGCTCCGGCGATATTGCAACAACATCAAAGGGCTCCCGGCTCATTTATCGAGTGAACAAAAACTGGAGCGGTTTTTGAATGCTCTCGCACACCAGAATGTCGCGGCCAGCACCCAAAATCAAGCCTTTAACGCGATCATCTTTTTCTACAAGGAGGCCCTGGGCGTGGAACTCAAAAATATCCGGGCTTTACGCGCCAGACGCCCAGCCCAAATTCGCCGCGCCCCGACACCGACCGACACCTGGCAGCTAATCAAGATCATCCAGGCGGACAGTGATTTTGCCACCAGCCTGGCGGTACGGCTGCTATACGGTTGCGGATTGCGCGTGTGCGAACCACTTAACCTGCGGATCAAGGACGTGAACTTGGAAGCGGCGCAATTGATCATCCGTGCCGCCAAAGGCAGCAAGGACCGCATGGTGGCCATTCCGTGTTCGGCGCTGGCGGATATGCGGGAGCAACTTGAATCGGCTCGGGTCGTGTGGAAGCGGGATAAACAGGACGGCGTACCAGTCGCCCTGCCACATCAATTGGCGGTCAAGTATCCGGCGGTGCAATTTGACTGGCATTGGGCCTGGCTTTTCCCGGCAAACAATACTTGCTTTGATCCGCGAACGCGGAAGCTGGTGCGTTGGAGATTGCACGAAGCCAACCTGCAACGGGCAGTTCGCAAAGCCTGCCAGAGAGCCGGATTATTCATCCTGCCGCATGAACTGCGTCACGCGTATGCAACACATTGCCTCCACCGCGGTGCCAATCCGCGGGCGATACAGGCGGCCATGGGCCATCAGTCGCTGGAGACGACAATGGGATATTTGCACGCCGAGGCGCTTAGTGTGGCAAGCCCCCTGGATGCAGTCTGAGCCGAGAGTTATCGTTCCTGTGCGACATCATCTGGCTGCTCTTCTACCCCCTTCGCGTTCCCGTGTCGTCATCAGTCTTGCTAAATCCCAAGGCCACGCCAGATGCCAACACGCGAACGCTCCGCCCCGACAAGTGACGGCGAGGGATCGTCATTGCGAGCAGACCCACGCCCCTTATCCCCCGCAGGTCCACTCTCAATGCCGCCCCACGCCGTGAGCCAGGACAACAAGGGCGATTCTCGCCAAACACATTGAGGCTTTCGCGCCCGGAGCCGGAACCAAAACGATGTTTCACTTGAGAGGCTCCGTCCCCAAGCGCGAAAGACGACCCACCCCCTTGGCGATTATACGTTAGCATCTGGCGGGTATCCCCAATCATCTCAAAAAGGCTCATTCGGGTCTGTTAAGATGTCGCCCTGCAAATCGTCCGACGTAACGGGATCGTCCCCGGCGTTGTCGCCCAAGCCCATGCAATCCGCCTCCGCAGCCATCCGCCATGTGCAGGATTTAAAGCAAAAATTGAACGACACCTCCACCGCGCTCAGCGGCTTGAAAAGCGCGAAAAACTAACCGGAACGATTTGACGGACAGGTGATACCATGTCCCAACGATGATTAGAATATTTGGCAAACCACCCCTCACCCCCGCCCTCCCCTCCGAGGGGCGAGGGAGAAGAATCGCGTTGGAAAAATCTACTGACAGTTATTAGGAACTGGTATGAGAGGCCATCGGCTTCAGCCCATGGCCGCTTCATTTACCACATAGATATCAATCTTCACCTTTTGCAAAATGGCTTCCGACTTCTTCCCGCCGCCGCCCTGAAAAATCCACTTACCCATGGATGGTTGAGCGTCCCCGAAGACGTCGTTAAATTGTCGCCGCCGGAGTGGTGGGTTGTTCCCGCTGCCTGCCAGCGGATCTATAAACCACGTCGGTGATGTTGCGCACGTACTGCTCGTCGGTGATGCCCTCAGTGGCTTCGGGCGGGAACTCGGCTTTGGCGCGGAAGTGCGCCGCGATCTCGCGGAACAACTCAATGCGAGCCTGGGGTTCAAATTCATCGCGGCGCAAAAGGGCCTGGAGGGCGAGCGCGGCCTCGGGCGGAGTGACGCGCTGGCGAAAGCGCGCTTCCAGGTGCGGGTACTGACGCAGGGAATTAAACTTGCCCGCGAGCAGTTGGTCGAGATCCGGTTCCGTGATTCTGGGGAAATGAATGACGACCGTGTTGGCGGCAAGGTCGCCGAGGCGCTGGCATTTTTGACTCAAAAGGCAGGTCACACCGCCCAGGAAATAAAGCATGGGCAATGAATCAACAAAGCGCAGCAGATTGCGAATCACGATTTGGTTGAATTGCAGCCGCAGCCCCTGGGCATCCACGACGCGGAGGCGAAAGACCTTTTTGCCCAGTGTCTGGCCGCGCCAATACCACTCGAAGAAGGTGCCGTAACCGATGCTGACCACGAAATAGACGAGCGCCGACACCGCGCCGGCGAGGTCCCGGCTGATCAATTGGAACAAGAGCAAAATGATGCCGAGGATGGTCATGGTGGCGGAGATGACGGCCGCATCCAGGAGCCAGGCCCCGAACCGCGACACCGGTCCGGCCAGCAATTGCGAAAACACAATTCCTTCGGGTGTCTTGATCAGGTAAATGTTGGCTCTGGCCGGCATGGCGGAATCGCTTTCAGGTTGGCGGAGCGGGCGACGCATCGCGCGATTCTCCCCTGCCCGACCGCAAAAGATAGAGGCAGAGCAGGAACAATTCTGTCATTCCAAAAAGGATTTTTACCAGGTAAGGAACGACCGGATAGTGGTATTGCGAAAGAAACGCCTCGATGAAACCAGCCCAAACCAGCATGAGGCCAACGCCGAAGATCAGCGTGACGAGGTCCGCGGAAATCGAGCGCAATCGCGACCGTAATGATTCCCTTGTGCCGCGGCCGATCAACGCCTTGGCCAGCATCAATCCCGCCTGGCCCGCAATGAGGATGGCGGGAATTTCGATGACCCCGTGCGGCAGCAACCAGCCGAGCAGAAACATGGTCTGGCCCGAGCGCGCATAATCCACGGCCACCGCGCCAAGGATGATGCCGTTGTAGAACAGCATGATGATGGTGCCGATGCCCCACGTCATGCCGAGCGCCATGATGAAGATCGAGACCCGTGTATTGTGCGTCATCAATTGGGCCGAGAAGGAGGTTTTGGCCCCCTCCAAACGGTCGCTGTTGGCATTTTCCTCGCGGGCGACCCGCTCCGAGGGGTCGCCCTGCAAATGCGAAAACGGCATCAGCACGGGTTTGGCTTCGGGATCAAAAGCAATGGCAAAACCGCCGAACACGCAACCAGCGAGCGTGATGGCCAAAGAGAGTTGGAAGGCGCGTAAGTGGCGGCGGAAGGTTTGCGGCAGCGTTTGGAAAAACCATTTCAACGGCGAGAGCCGCTGCTGTTTTTCGCGCGTCTCGTGGATTTGACCGTAAGCGCGGGCGATCAAATTCTCCAGGTAGCGGCGCGTTTCAGGTTCGGACGAGAACGTGGTGAGCCGGGCGAGATCAGCGGCGGCGCGTTCGTAAAGGTGATGGAAGCGCTTGATCTGCTCGAGGTTCATGGGTTGATTCGGGTCCGCCTCGATTTTGGACAGCGTCTTTTCCAGCTCGGACCAATGGGTCCGTTCGGCGGCGATGAATCGTTGGAGGTCTATGATCACAGGATCTGCCTTTGCTTGACGCCGAGATATTGCGTGACCAGTTGGGCGCTGAGCTTTTCATTTTCGAGCAGCGAGAAGCGCACGCCCCGGCGCTGCAGCACCTTTTCCAGTTCGCGCAGATTTTGCCAGAGCAGATGACCGCCCAGGCGCTGGTATAAGTCGTCCAAGGTTGAGGCGTTGTTCCGGCTGAACAGCGGAAACACTCCCGGCGGCTGGATCATGTTTACGAGCACGAGATGCTGTCGCGAGATCAAATCCAGGTTGCGCACAAAGCTGCCGGCGATCACGGGGTCGTCCAGTTCCGTCAGGTAAAGGAGCAGCGCGCGCCGCCGCAACCGCAGCCGGATGAACGCGGAGAGTTCGTCGAAATCCGGCGTTACGGCGCGGGGTTGCAACGTGTAGAGCGCGTCGCGGCAGGCGTTGTAATGGGCATCGCCATTGCGGGCGCGCACAAATTTGCCCACCTGGTCGGAGAAGGTAACCAGGCCGAACAAATCGCCCTGCTGTTCGGCGGCCAGCCCCAGAACCAGCGCCGCTGTCACAAACCTCTCCAGCACGGTCGCCTCCTCGCCGGCGTTCTTTGCGGCCTCGGCCTGGCGCGTGGGCGCGGATCGCGCGCTCAGGCGCGAGGCGTCAATGATGACATAGATTTCCTGTGTTTTCTCGATTTGAAAAATCTTGGTGATAGGCCGCCCGCGTTTGGCGGTGGCTTTCCAGTGGATTTCGTCATAGCCATCACCGGGAACGTACTCGCGCAGCTTTTCAAAATCCCTTCCCTGCCCTATCTGCCGCTGGGCATGGAGGCCGAACGCGCCGCGATTCAGGAACAACGCCGCCAGATTTTTCCGCTCGCCCAGGAGATCGGGGTAAACACGAATCTCCGATTCGACGGGCACTTCGGCGCGAACTCCCCAAAAGCCGAACGGCGAATCGGTCTCAAGAAAACAGGTTGCGACCGGGAAATTGCCGCGCTGCCGCGGCCGGCAAACCCAGGCGATGCGGGACCATTCGACCGTCGGCGGCAGGCTCACGAGCAATTCCTCGGTCGCTGAATGAATCTCCTTGGGCAGTCCCAGCGCCAGACGCAGGACCCTCGGTGCTTGACTCACATTGCCGATGCGCATTTCGATCCTGGCCTCGCGGCTTTTGGACAGGCGCACTACTTCGGGCAATTGCACCGTGATGCCTGCAAGGCTCTTCCTGCCGCCCAACGCGTCCAGCAAAGCCACTAGTATCAGCGCCCCGATCAAGAAGCCTGATAGGGGCAAGGTTGCCGGAACGACCGCCCCCAGGATCGAAAAAGGAAGCACGACCATCGCGACCCAATACATCAACTTTGCGCGCGGCACGATCATCTGGGCACGGCGATTTGCTGGAGGATTTGTTGGATGACCTCGGTGACGGCAAGCCCTTCGATTTCAAATTCCGGACGCAGAATGATACGGTGCTCCAGAATCTGCGGTGTGATGCCCTTGATGTCATCAGGGGTGACGAAATCCCGCCCGGCAATGGCCGCGCAGGCGCGGCACCCGAGCATGAGCGATTGCGTGGCGCGAGGGCCGGCACCGACAAGAATGCTTTCATGCTGGCGCGTGGCGCGGACAATATCCACGAGATACCCGGTCAGTTCGTCGCGCATGACGATTCCCGCAAGCTGTCCGCGCAGTTCAACGAGATCCTCCGCCTTGATGACTTGCTGGACCGCGCCGCTTTTAAGGACAGTTTCGGGCGACTCACTGCCGAGGGTTCGCTGCGCCAGCATCACTTCCTCGGCGCGTTCGAGCGGTTTCATGGAAATCTTCAACATGAAGCGGTCCTTCTGCGCTTCTGGAAGCGGATAAGTGCCTTCATACTCAATGGGATTCTGCGTGGCGAACACGGTGAAGTTCGGCGCGAGCAGGTGTGTGTCGCGGTCAATGGTCACCGCGCGCTCCTGCATGGCCTGCAACAGCGCGGACTGGGTTTTCGCCGGGGCGCGGTTGATTTCATCGGCGAGCAGGAACGAAGTGAACACCGGCCCCTTGATGAGCGAGAATTCGTTGCGTTGCAGGTTGAAGACATTCGTGCCCGTGATGTCGGCGGGCATGAGATCGGGCGTGAACTGGATGCGGGCGAACTCGCCGCCCAGCACATGCGCAAGCGTCCGCACCAGGAGGGTTTTGGCGACGCCGGGCACTCCCTCGACCAGGGCATGCTGGCCGGTGAAGATGACAATCAGGCATTTTTCCACCACGTCGTTCTGGCCGATGATGACTTTGGCGACTTCCTGGCGCGCGCGCCCTAGAACTTCCTTCAGATGCTCCGTGCTCATATATTTTGAGGACTGTTTTTTGATTCTGGGTTTGGAACTGGCAATTCGGGACCGCGTTTCAAGAGGACGCAAATCGTTTGATAGGCGCGGACCGGGTCGCGTTCCCGGGGAGGCGTGGCGCTTTCCGAACGCAGGAACGCCTCAACCCGTTCCATCCGCAGCGCGGAAAACTTTCCCTTGGGCTGGGATTTGATCCATTCCGCCACGCAGGTGTTCAGCAACTCCTGCGGCCTGATATGGTGGCGCAGTAAATTGACAAAGCCCGACGCGGAATCCTTCCCGGCCACGAAGGCCCCGGCGGTTTCCGTTTCACGCGCCGGACCGAACCCCGCCATGTTTTTCCAGATGAAAAGACCGGCGAGCAGGAGCAACCCGGCCACGATGCCGTGCAGTTGGTATTTGCGCAGCAACGCGGCGATGCCCGGATTCTCCAGGATGCCGAGATGGGCCTCGTCGAAGGTCACCTGTCGGCAACTGCCGATGACCCACGCCAGCAACCCCGCCTGCCGGTCCTTCCGCATCGCTTCGTTGCTCAGAAAATAGGAATCGGTCGAGAAGACCACGGTGCCTCGTCCCCATCGCCGCTCGGCGAGCACGGCATCCGGCCCGCGGGTGTAGATCACCCGCCACGCGCTGTCCAGATTGGTCATCACCACGCCGCTATGCCAGGCCAGGGACTCCGGCAGGCCGGGTTCATGCTTGTTCTCAACCGTGAGGGGTTCATAAACGCCATCCTCGCCGATTTTCAGGCTCTTCACTTCGAAGCCAACGCCCCAACGCTTATTCAGCGAAACCATTTGAAACAATTGGTCGTCTTCGCCATTGAGCAACTTTTTTTTCTTTGCCGTTTTTCCGGGCTTCAATTTCGACTTTTGATGGTCCCGGTTTTTTTCGTCCGGCTTTTCACGCTTGTCTTCCTCGAGGTTATTCGTGGCAAATCGGGAAGCGAAGGATTTGGCCGGTTCGGGAAAAAAGGCGATCACCAGCCGCCCACCCGCTTTGACGAAGGTTTCAATTTCTTTGAAGGATTCCTCCGGCAATTCCCGCCACTCCTCCGGGTTGCCGGCGAGGTGCAGGTAGGCGATGCCGCTGCCCTCGGGCAATTGATCGGCGGGGCGGAAGTCGCGGCTGACGGAAATTCCGGGCATCTTTTCGAGGCTTTCATAAAACGCGCTGGCGCCCAGCGGATCAGCCCGCAGCGTGGAATAGGGAGGATAGATGTCGCCCGTCTCGAAGCGCAGCTTGACCAATTCCACAATGCCCGCGGCAAAAGCCACCGCGCAGAGCAGCAAAACCAGCAATGGCAAATTCCGTTTGCTCATGCCGATTTGATCCTTTCCACGTTGGCAAGAAAGCGCGACACGATTTCCGGGTCCACCTCGTGCAGGCCATACCAACTGCGGTCAAACACTGAGACATTCTCGCAAAAAAGCGGCAGCAGATCCGGCAAGGCATGACCGCGCCGGCCCAGTTCGCGTTCGTAATCGCGGTTGGACTTGAACTTCGCGATGGTGAGCAGGTTCCGCGCGGCCAGTTGCGCCAGGCTGGCGAAATAGAACGCGCGCAATGCCAGCCGAAGTTCGCCGCGACTCAGCAGTTCCCGGCCGAGTTTGATCCAGCCGTCCTCGGGCAGTTGGTCCGCGCCCACATTTTCATCGGCCAGATCAGGCAAAGGGGCGATCGGGTCGCTGGCGATGGTCTCGGGTCGCGCGTGACGGCGTTGCCACTCGCGCATCAACAGGATGACCAGGGCGCAAATCACCACCGCCAGCAAGAGAAACAACAGCACCTGGAGCGAAGTGATCCAACCCGTTCCCGAACCGCCGGAGCCGTGATGGATCGGGAGGTGTCGAAACCATTTTTCCAGTAACTCGCCCAGCCACTTTATGGCGTCGCGCACCCAGCCGCCGATGGTTTTGAGAACGCTTTTGATGAACCGCACCACGGCGTTGTCCCCCGAATCTTCTTCCACGACTTTTTCGCGCGGCATGCGCCAGGTGTATTTGGATTCGTGAATCACCTGGTTGATGGCCTGGTCCAAATCCGGGGCGGAAATGCCTGGAGCCGGACTGACCGCGGGAGTCGGCGCCGCTGAATTGGTTGCCGCTGGCGATTGGCCGGCAACCATCAGGGACAAGATGAGGATTAATCCCACCGTTGCCGTCCGGGCAAAAGTTGTGAATTGTCTCAATTCCGCCTTGAGGTCTTCGCCGGTTTGCAGTGATTCCCCGTAAAAGCAGCGCAGCAGGTAAACTGTTTTTAAGATCGGATCCACGCAAAGGTAAGCGAGGCCGAACATGGCCGCCGCGAACGTGCTGTTGAACAGGCTCATGGGGCTTTGCGTGTAAACCGATTCAATGCCCAACAACGTTTTCAAAAGCCCCGGCAGCAAAAAACAAACGCCGGCCAGATTCAGCAGCACGCAAAATCCAAAACCCGTGAGAATGATAAGAATGACAAAGTTTTGCCCCGGCCAGAGGACCATCTGCCGCCAGGCGCGCCGGAAGGTCTGGCGGATCCCGGCGGTTTCGCCGTCGTTGAGGGCGGTGACGTTCTGGTAAAAAGCGCAAGTCCAGGGAAAGAGCAGTCCCATCGGCAGAATGGAGAGCGGCAGGAGCACCACGGCGGAGGGCTGGATGGCGGTCTGGATGAGCAGCACGCGCAAGGCCCGGCGGAGATTCCAGCGCGTCGGGGGGCTGGCGGAAATAAGCGCGCGCAAACCATCCACGAAAATCGCCTGCCAGAATTTCATCCAGAGAAAGAGCAGCGCCAGGCCCAGCGCGGCGCCGGTGAGATGTTGGGCGGCGTAGGGACTTCGGCTCATGTCGGCCCAAAAATAAAGCAGGCCAAGGATAAACGGCAACGCGCCGGCATAGTATGCCGCCAGCGCCGGGCCGCCGTTCGCGCGCAGCAAGTGGATGGCTTCCTCGATGAGTTCCAAGCCGCCGCGGCCTTCCTTTCTGCGCGCGCCTGCTTTCATTCCTTGTCGAGCCAGTTTACATGCCAGAGGGTGCCTTCGTGAAATGACGAAGGCAGGGAAAGCAATCCTTCGCCGGCCAGATAAAAAAAGAACCAAAGCAGCAGCAGGCTGAAGAGACACTGAAAAAAACGCGCCACATTGACAAAGGAGCGGCGCCGGCTGATGGGCGGCTTGGCGAGTTTTTGCAGACAAACCGCGCACAGCACCCGGTCATCGTGCTCGGTCACGCATTCACGGCAGAAATACTGCCGGCAGCCCAGGCAACGCGCGGCGGCTTCGCGTTGGGCATGATTAAAGCAGCGTTGGTGCGCCAGTCTGGACATGGATCATTCCGTCGAAGGTGACGATGAAGCCGGGGCGGCGGGTTCTGCGCCAGCCGGCGGGTTCGAACCCGTGAATTGCGCCATGCGCATGGGTATTTCCTCCGGCGTGAGCTGGCCCTGCGCGGCAGCGATGAGCGGGCGCACGCGGGCCATGACTTTGCGCGCGCGCCTCAGCCGCCGCAAGGAGGGCATCTCCTCGGTCTGCACGGCCGTCCGCAAATGGCAGACACACGTGGGACCGGACAGCGCGTTTACCAGCAGGAAAAACACCAATGTAGCCGTCAAAATTCCCCAGGCTATCTGCCAGCCATCCGTGGCGATGACCGCCCCCGAAAAAAATATCAAAGCGATTATACCCAGGACCAGGTTTGTGTATTTGCCACTATCCGTTTTGCGGATGATCACCGCCTGAATATCGCGGAAGTAGAACCGCCGATAATACTCCGTGCACCATTGCGCCTCGACCAATAACAAATGGTTCTGCCCGAGCCAGAGCCGCGCGCGCCGGGCCGTGACGGCGACTGAAAGAAAACCCTGCCGCCGTATGCCCCGGCCGGGCAACCTCTGATATTCCTTGGGATTGGCAGCCATTTAACGAGGATGCGGTCGGGCGTTAGTAATGGCGATGATGATGGCGACTATAGCGACGATTTCCAGCAGCGCGAGGATGATGGCAAGGACGAATCTTATCTTCGTCCGGCGCACAATGCTTAACGGGCTGTTCCAATGGCGGATGGAGAAATAAATCGCCAGCGGGGCCGTGATCCAGCAAAAATAGATGATGGGCGGGACAAACGAAAGCACAGCGAGGCCCAAGGCTACTTTGTCCCAGATGATACGTTGGTTTTCGAGGTTTTTGATTTTTCCCTTGGTTCGACCGGCTTCGAGGCAGGCGGGGCAAAGATGCTGGCCGTCCATTTCGCAATCGCACAAGGCGCAAAGAAACCGGCCGCAGGCGTCGCAGGGCAGCACCGCTTTCTTTTGCGGATGATAGAAGCAACTGGACTCGGTTTCCTCCAGGAGGGCTTCGCCTGCGTTTCCCTGCGCGCCGCGGCGGAACAGGGCGGGAAAAATCTCGATTTGCAACGGCACCCCGCAAGTCGGGCAAGGCGTCAGGCCGGGCAGATTGAAAATGTGCGGCGGCAGTGGCGCGCGGCAGTTGGTGCAGGAAATCGCGGTGATGGTCATGGCGATTTGGAGCTACTTGAAGACCACGCGCGTGTCACAAATGCGGTCGTGCAACGCGCGCTTCTCGGAGTCAAACCCGGCTATGATGAACCCGATCAGGCAGATCAAGGAGCTGAGGATTTTTGCAAAAAACCGGCCCAGCGCGCGCGGATATGAAACCTTCCCGCCAGTTGCCGTCACAACCTGCAACTTGCACGCCATTTTCCCCAGCGTGGCGCCGAAGTTGCCAATCATGAAAGTCTCGTAACTCGCGCGCAGGGTCCATGTAAAAAGCACCAGACCGATGTACAAGCCTAGAGCCGTGGCTGGCGTGTTGCGGACGCCCAGGCCGACAAAGCCAAAACCACAGGCGAAGGTAAGGCCGAAGTTGATGATACCCAAAAGTATCCCGTCCAAAAAAACTGCGGCAAACCGGATCCAAAATCCCGCATAGCGCAATGCGCCCGGCTGCTCGACGCTCAGACCCTCCCGCATTTTCTGGACAAACGTGGGTTTGCAATTCGCGCAGACCCGGGTGTTCCCGACGCGGATGGTTTCACTGATTGGGAAGATGCCGCCGCATTCGGCGCACACGGCTTCTTCGACACCAGCAGCCACCGCCGGAGACGAGCCGCCTGCGCCCGACTTCGCCTCGCGCAGGGGCTGCCAATTGGCCATGCCCTCCCGCCAGATCAGCGTTTCGGAGGTAATGCCGCCACTAGCCATCAGCGTGTCCAAGCCGGCGTCATCTACGGGCCCGGCTTGTTTTCCTGCTGCATCCACGTAATACCAGTTCATGTCGTTAAGATGATTCGGTTGATATCGGGTTTGGCGCTTCCATTCCGGGCAAGGGTGATTGGCTTTGGCAAAAAAAGCAAAATATTTATGGAAAAGTTGTTCAACCCTCTCCCGGCCAAATTGGAGCTGCGGCGAGAAGGGGTGTCAGCAAAAGATTCTTTGGCCAATGAATTTCATTGGCCTTTTCGTTAAAAAAAACATGGGTGTTCCATAGATGTTCCATTTTCCCCGGCCTGAAAGGCCACCGGAAATTAGCCAGCTATGAAGTGGCTGGTAAACGCAGGAAAAATCTGCCGCGTCCCGCGCGGGACGCTGGATTCCCCTCCCGTTCCGCGTATCCGACGTCCTTCCAGGACAAAATCATTTTCATGCTGCCTCCAGGCACCTGGTGCCTGGCTAATATCCGTGGTCGCTCCGCGACTAGAAAACCCGCATGTCTTCCAGCCCAAGAATTTTATATTGCACCCGCGAGAAGGTCTCGAAGTTGAAATTTCGAAGTTGAAATTTCTTGCGTAATCAATCACTCAACGGTAATTTCTCAAGTAGTAAGAGGAGCTTGTTCCTTGATATCCGGGACGGCTGTCCGCCGTCGCGTGAGACGCCATGGCTGACAAGCAGCTTGCGCCATTGGAAATTCCAAACGCGCGCGAGCACGGTTTTTTCGCTGCTGGTCTAAAACACCGGGGCGATGGGTTCTGTACATTTATGAACAGGAGAATTTTTCGCTGGCTTCTCCTTCTGGTCAAACCGAGTCAAACCGAGTCGCACCAGTTTGACGGTTTGACTGTCTCTTTTTGACCAGCAAACCGGGCAAACAGGGCAGCCGTACCGCTTGGTACCGCTTAATATCGCTTGAGAGGAGAAATATTTTTCAGAACCGATTTATCAACTCAGACTACCGACCGAAAGCTGACCTGGGCCAGGGGGTACGTCGACACTGTTTTTGGTAGGGCTGGCGCGCTGCGCCTGCCCCGTTGCCGAGCGAAGCGTCAGGCGACGGAACCAAGCGCGATAAAACCGCCTCCGCATCACCCCCTTCCGCCCTCGCGGACTCAGGCGGGGAAATCGCAGCGCGATTTCAGCTACCAAAATCAAGAACAGTGTCGAGATGTATCGCCCGCGCCACCCGGCCCGGTTTTTGAATTGAACTTGCTAATTAAACCACTAGTCTTCGGCATGGATTGGTTTTATGCGATCAACGGCCAAAGGAACGGTCCGGTCTCCGATTTGCAGTTGGACGGACTTCTGGGTTCAGGGGAGATTAATCAGGACACTTTGTTATGGCGGGAGGGAATGCCGGATTGGCTGCCGATGAAAACGGTTCGCCCCGGTGGGCCGCCGCCGATTCCCGCTGCCCAAACCGGGATTTGCGCCGAATGCGGCCGGGCTTTTTCGCAGGGAGACTTGATCCAATTAAACCGCGTGTGGGTCTGCGCCGAATGCAAACCGTCCTTTCTCCAGAAGGTGCTGGAAGGCGTCGCCTCGCCGAAAGCCCCCGGCAGTATGTGGCGGATGAACAAACAATTGGTGACCGTTTCCGAAACTCCGTTTCCTGATCGTTGTGTCAAATGCAATGCGCCGGTGCATGGCTTTCGATTGAAACGGGTTTTGTACTGGCAACATCCCGCGTATTATTTGTTTCTGCTCTGCAACCTCCTGGTTTTGGTGGTGGTTTTGCTCATCGTGCGAAAAAAGGCTGTTCTGCATATCGGCCTGTGCGAAATACACCGCGCCCAGCGCAAGCGGATCATTCTCATCGGCTGGCTGGGCGTCCTGGGTGGGTTGGCTTTGATCGGGTTTGGGTTGGTGAGCGGAGTGTCCTCGAGGAACGGGGCGATGCCAGATTCATCCATTTGGATGATTGTGATGGGTGCCCTTTTGTTCCTCGGCACCTTGCTATATGCCGGGTTAAGAGCGCCGATGATTTCCGCCGCAAAGATTACCGATGGAAATGTCTGGGTGAAGGGCGTCCATCGCGATTTTCTGGCCGAGCTTCCTGAATGGCTTGGCCCTTGACCCACCCTCTTTTCGCCCTGCTCCCGCCCATTTCATTACTGCCGGGGCAATCGCTAATGCAGCCACATTGTGCTAGGTTGAACGGGATCATTGATCCAGCGTGATAGCCACAAATAATTCACCGCCGCCATGGTTGTCTGGCTTCCGTAGCCTCGGCGCGTTCGTCATGGCCTTCAGCCTGTTCATGGCAGTCTTCTCCGCAGAAGCGCAGACTAACCTGGTCATTTACGCTGACGGCCTGCTCAACGGCTTTCAGGACTGGAGTTGGGCCGCGGACAATTTGGACAACCCTTCACCTGTGTATTCGGGCAAGGCGTCCATCGCTGTTTATCCGACAGCCTGGGAGGGGCTTGCCTTCGAGCATGCGGACATGAGCACCAGTCCTTACACGAACCTGAGTTTTTGGATCAATGGCGGCGCGGGCGGGCAGGTCATTCAAGTCCAAGCTCTGCTGGGGGCGGTCGTTACCGCGAACACTTACCAAATGTCAGCCTTGCCGGCCAGTAATTGGCAGCAGATGGTCATCCCGCTGACGGCGCTTGGCATCGCGAACCAGCCGAATTTCGACCGGTTCTGGCTGCAAGTCACCGACTCCGGCACGACCAATCCATTTTATGTTGACGATGTCGAACTGGTGGCCTCGCCCGCTCCGAATCCGATCCTCATCACTGTCAATACCGCCAAGCCCGTTCGCACAGTAGATGCGCGTTACTTCGGCATCAACACCGCGATTTGGGATGGATACTTTGACACTGCGGAGACGGTTTTGCTCCTCAACGAATCAGGATTGCGCGCGCTGCGTTTTCCCGGTGGCTCGGCTTCTGATGACTATGACTGGGCCTCGAACACGTCCGGTACCAACACATGGCAATGGGCGACTTCCTTCGATGATTTCGCGCAAGTCGTCACGAACGTCGGCGCGCAGGCGATTATCACGGTGAATTATGGCACGGGCACGCCAGCCGAAGCGGCCGCCTGGGTGGCTAATTCCAAGTCCCAGAATTACGGTTTCAAATATTGGGAAATCGGCAACGAATGTTACGGCTCTTGGGAGACAGACAGTAACACGTATCCGCATGATCCCTACACTTATGCTACGCGGGCCGCGCAATACCTGCAGCAGATGCGCGCCGCCGATCCGACCATCCACATCGGCGTGGTGGTCGTTCCCGGCGAAACGGTTGATTCCAATGGCTACACGAATCATCCCGCGTATAATCCCCGAACGGGGCGGACTAATTACGGTTGGACGGCGGTTTTGCTGACGACACTGAAGAACCTGGGCGTCACGCCGGATTTTGCCATTCACCATTGGTATCCGGAATACACGGACACCGAAAATGATGCCACGCTTTTGCAAGGCACCGGTGTTTGGACGGGTGCGGCGACCGATTTGCGGCAGCAGCTCACCGATTATTTTGGCTCCGGCGGCACGAACATCGAACTGCTTTGCACGGAGAACAACAGCAACGCCGGCGCGCAGGGCAAACAATCCGTCAGCCTCGTCAACGGGCTTTATTATGCCGACAGCCTCGCGCAAATCATGCAGACCGAGTTCAATTCCTTCATCTGGTGGGATCTGCGCAATGGCATAGACAATTCCGGCAACCTGAGCGCCTCGCTCTATGGCTGGCGGCAGTATGGAGACATCGGCATGCTCGATGGATTGGGCGACGTCCTGGCGAACCGCTATCCGCATTTCTACACGGCCAAGCTATTGCAATATTTCGCCCGCGCGGGCGATACAGTGCTCACGACCGGGAGCGATTACACTTACCTGTCCGCCTATTCCGTCCGAAGCGCGGACGGTGCGCTGACCGTGCTGGCGATCAACAAATCCCCCACGGCCACTTACACCGCCCAATTGGCCCTGGGCGGTTTCACGGCAAGTTCCAACGTAACCCTGCGTTCCTATGGCATGCCGCAGGACAACGCGGCTGAAACGGACATCGGCTCGCCCGACATCGCCGCGACCAATTTAGCCGTCACCAGCACGAACTATAATTACAACTTTGCGCCCTATTCGGCCTCGGTGCTGACTTTCTATCCGAGCGCTCCCAGCTTGGCGGCTCTGGCGTCGTTGCCGGTTTCGAACGCATTCGTAATGCGTCTCCAGGGCCAGCCGGGAGTGCCCTACCTGGTGCAAACCTCGACCAACCTATTGAATTGGACTACCGTTTCCACCTTCACGCTGGTTGGTTCTTCGCTCAATATCACCAACGCCCTGTCGCATGGAGTCAACCAACGCTTCTGGCGCGCAGTCTGGGAACCGTGACTTCGTGCGCTGACAACGAAACTCAAACCTCCTTTTGAGATTTAATCAAACCTGATAATGGTAATTGAGTTGGCCGGGAACCGATAAGTGCTCCGTCCATTTTTTAGTCCATGCACCCATTCGGTTACAATTGGCTTAATGACTTCGGGATGGTCCGCCGTGTTCACGGCATCCAATGGAGCTGCCAAGGTCTCGACTTTGGCTTTGGACAATCGAGGGCCAAACGCGGTGAGAATGAGGGTGGCCGTGGTGGGACGCTCACTAGAGTTGACAACCTGCAGAACCAAGGTCTGGTTGTTCTTGCTGCGTTTGACGCTTACATCCAGAGCGTCTCCTTGATTCTGGACTTCGCTCTTTACCAAGAGTGGCTCGAAGTTCCTGGAAATCATCTGCGTCACATAACCCGGTGGTTGCAGCCAAACTTGCGATGGATTGAGGAACAACAAACCCTGGTTCCAATCATTGTCATTCTGACCATCGGGCTGCAGACAATTGGCGGAGGTCGCGATGGGAATGCGACCATCCCGTTCGACGGCATTAATCGCCAGCGCATTCGCCAGCGCGCGCCGTTGAGAGTGGTTGCCGGCGTTGAACTCAAAAATCACGACACGGTGTTTCGCGCCTTCCGCGAGCTTGTCCAAAGCGTCAATGTAACTGAATGTTCCACCGAAAGCGGGCCGGGGCCCTTCGGTCCCAACGTGAACATCGAACCAGACCTCGCGGTCATGCTGTTTTGCCAACTGAAGGATTTTCTGCTGCGCCGAAAGGCTGGTGATGCGGCCGGCCGCGCCGGTGAAATGGAATGGGTCGGCAATCGGATGTTCGTAAGCAAAATCGCCAACGACGAGGATGATGGATGGATCTTTGGCCCAGACGGCCTCCGCAATCGGTTTGAACTTCTGCCAATAGCTCTCGTTGACCTGCTCCTCATTTCCGATTTCAACATATTTGAGATGGTAAGGATTCGGGTGGCCGTCTTCGGCGCGCTTGCGCCCCCAGATGGTGTCTTTGGATCCGTTAACATATTCTATAAAGTCCGCCATATCTTGAGGAGTCTCACCGGCGTTGAGATCCGGAACGGCGGCGAATCCCGCTGCTTCGCAGAAGTTCAGGAAGTCGAAAACGCCCCAGCCGTCGGAAGAGTGAGAATGCCACCAGCCCGCGTAAGGAGGGCGATTCGCGCGCGGCCCGACCATTTTCTTCCACCGGTACTCGCCGGCGTTGGCCATGCAGCCGCCATCACGCAGTACGGTGATGCCCTGATCAATCAATCCCTGCGCCACGTCCTTGCGGACTGGCAAATCCTTGAAGCGCCCCCAGGATCCGGGCTGGAGAAAGGCGTAACCCACCGTGACAGTGCCCGCCTGCTTGAGCTTGATGGCGAACCGCCCGGTTCTGTCCCCGGCGTTCGGCTTAAGGGCAAAGTCGAGTCGCTGCCAGTCACCCGCTTTCAATTTCAAACTCTTTTCCGCATACACCACCGCGCCGTTACGGCTTTCCAGAGAAACAAACAATTCTGCCGGCGACGCTGCGCGCGCCCAGACATACCCCTCGTAAGACTTGCCTTTTACAAAGTTCATGCCCCAGCGATTCAGGCCTTCGTTTTCAATCCCGATCTCCCCGGTTCCACTTGCAAAAGTGATCCGCTGGCCCTGGCCACCGGCAAATCCGGCTTTCCCATCCACGGAGAACCGGCCATCCGCCGTCCCTCGCCGGAGCGCGCCCCACATTCCGCTCACGCCCTCACCCCAGCCGCCTTTTTCGACATAAGCAAAGGGGACATCACGGCGTCCGTCGCCGGCGAGTATGGACAGGTTCCGAAAACGAGCGTCCATCCGCCAGGTGCGCAATCCCACTGTTCCGCTGGAAAGCGCATGCTCCTCGTCTTTGTATTGGGTGACGCTTTTGCCATTGACGAAAACTTCGAGCTCGTCCGAACTCATCCGCACTCGCAGAGTCACCCACTGGTTGAGGGGCACCTGGCAAGGCACCTGGCGAATCGGCTCCCAGTTCTGCCGGTGGCGACCCAATACGAGCATCCCGGAAGGATCCAAAGCCACCTCATACCCATTGAACTGATCGGCCCCGTCGGCGGCGTCGCCGACCTTGACGATCAGTCCGGCGTTGCCCCCGCCATTCCCGCTGAAGAGCATTTCGACGCTTGCCTCGCCGTCGCCAAACCCCGGCCCGTTGCAGATCAGTTTCGGCCCATCGCCACCTGCGGCCAGCAGAGTGCCATCTGCGTCCGGTGTCCAATGTCCGCCATAGGCATTAAATCCTTTCAAGGGGGGTTGCGCCGCAGCTTCGGCGAAGCTCTCGCCAAAGATCATCTGGCTGTCTATGCCGCCATAAATCTCGTGGTTCACGTCTTCGATGCACGCGCCAGTCAAGTAACGCGAAACGGGGTGGAGCACTTGATCCGCATGGATCGTAATGGTGGCCTCGGGCGTCTGGGCAATGGCCGCGAAAGCAGCCAGAATGTTGGCCAAGCAGAGAATAGCTGAACGGTTCATATCTTGGTTTGGACTGTACGTCTGGTCATTTTATTAATGGTTAGCCGGTCAATTTTAAAATCAAATCCGGACTGATTACTCTGCCAAACGATAAAAGGCCGCTTTTCCGCTGATTGGCAGAGTAACTTGATACGAGCCATTGGTGAGGATAGGAGCTGGTGCGCCTGGCGGCGGCGCCCATGACACTCCTGTTCCCAGCGCGGCGGTCGTCTGAACACTGTAACCAGTGGCACTTGCCGGCCAGCGCAGCACGATATTATTACTCACATAATTAATCGAAAGCGCCGGCGCATTCCCGGTCACTGTGCCCGGCCCGGCGGCATAATCGGCCGCCACTTGCGACGAACTCATGGCGCCATTCCATATCCGGAATTCACGGATGGTGCCACTAAATTGCGAATCACCATACACGTCGTTTCCCAGCATGTTTAGAGTCGTGCCGCCTGCGCCGCCAATATTGGCAGGACAATAAGTGTGATCGGGATACGATTGCGTGGCAATCAGAACGCCGTTGGCATAAAGTTTGCCCACCAGGGCGGAATTGTCGAAGGTGAAGGCAACATACCGCTCTGAACCGTTCGGAAACGAAACAGCAGAAGCCGTATAAATGTCATTGTTGTTTGGGTTGAGGGCCACTTCCAGGTTGTTGTTGTTATTCTCCGGGTATGGGATCAACGCGAAGTTTTCATTATCATTGACGCCGAAGTCCCAAATTTCCGCCCAGCCATTGCCTTGATTTTGCGTCACCCAGCATTCAATCGTCAGCGAGGTGGTGTTGGTTAGTATTCCACTAGGCAGCGACACATAGCCGGAATGACCAAATCCGCCAACCGTATTCCCCGGCAGGACAAGCCCGTTGCTTATGGTGGCGGCCGCTCCGCCGTTGGGCGCCACCAGCGTCCCATTCCACGCCGGTCCGCCCACCGAATCGGATGCATCGCTGACAAAACTATAGCGATGCGCCAAGACCACCGGAAGCGGAAGCACGGTGACGGTTTGGGTGGCGTAGAGCCCCCCGTAGGCGGCCACCACGGTCGTCGTTCCTGGACTGATGGCAGTCAGAGTCAGATTGCTGACCACTTCAAGCACGCTGATGTTGCCGGATAGCAAACTGGGATTGCCAAAAGCCACATTCACGCCCTGCACGTTTTGATAATTACCCGTAACTGTCGCCGAAAATATTTGTCCCGGAAAAACCGGCGATGGCATCGTGAGGGTGATGTTCGTCAATCGGGCAAGATTGGTGTCAATGTTGTCCGGCCCGGCCAGATAATCTGCCGCCGCCTGCACCGCGCTCATGTCGCCACTGTAAACTCGAAATTCGCTGATCGTCCCGCTCAAATAGGGATCAGTGGCATAGCCTGATCGTCCGAGATAATTATGGGAATCAACTAATGAAGAAAATGGGATATTGATGGAACCAATCGCCGCTAATGCGCCGTTGGTATAGACAGCGGCATAAGGTAATAGCGGATCATAAACCACCACCACCTGTATTAGGCCGACGCCAGCTAGCGTTGGACCGAGCAACTGCCGGGCGTCGTTGAATCCTGGATTTGTGTCAAAAACCTCAAACCAGGAGTCGCCGCCAGCCTGCGGGCTAAAGTCCATACCGTAAGCACCGGCTCCCGTGTTCGGATCTGTATAGCCAAAGTCAAACAGACGCGCATGAGCGGCATCGTTGGTATTGACACTCACCCATGCCTCAATGGTCATATTGGTATAACCGGCAATCAGATTAGGTCCCAGATTTACGTAGCCATTTGTTCCATTTAAAACCAGATTCCCGTTACCATCCAAGCCGCCGCTGGTGCCGGAAAACGTGCCGTTCTGACCGCCAACCGAATCTGTGATGGTCGTGCTTCCCGCTGCGCCATTGAAGCTATAGCGATGCTTGAGAAGGGGCGCAGGCATTGGAGTCAAACGTCCTCGAAAGGACATGGTTGTGACTGAATTTGAAGCAAAGGTGTAACTAACGACGTTATTGCTAAAATCGTGCGGCCAATTGGTTGTCACCAGATCAACAGTCACCGGGGTCTGCGCTGTATTTACGGCAGTCAAAGGAGCAGAAAGCACTCCGACCGCGGCCAACGAATTGGTTGGCACGAAACCAAACAAGTTGATAACGGCGGGCTCGGCGGCACTGTTGAGATTCACCACTTTCAAAACCAATTGCCTCCCGTCCTGACTACATTCGGCAGTCAAATCAAGATCATTGTTGGGATCCACGACACGGCTCCAGACCTCCCGGGGTTGGAAGTTATCTGAATACATTTGGGTGACATAACCCGGGGGTTGAAGCCACACTTGCGAAGGATTGAGGAACAACAATCCCTGGTCCCAGCCGTTGTCGTTCTCACCGTCCGGTTGCAGGCAATTCGCCGAGGTGACGATGGGCAGACGCCCGTCGCGTTCCGCCGCGTTGATCGCCAGCGCGTTGCCCAAGGCACGCCCCTGGTCATGGTGGTTGGCGTTCAGTTCAAACACGACCACCTTGTAATTTGCCCCCCCGGCAATCTGCGCGAGGGCATTAACGTAGGAGAACATCCCCGTCAGGGAGGGATCCACAGCCGGACCGTCGTCCCACACATGAACGTCGAACCATACCTGGCGATTGTTTTGATTGGCCAGTTGCAGAATTTGTTGCTGTGCTGACAGGCTGGTGATGCCAGACGCGGCTCCGCCAAAACTGAATGGGTTCGTGATGACTTGCGAATATTCCAAATCACCCACGACGAGCGTAATGTTCGAATCCGCCGCCCAAATAGCCTGAGCCAGCGCTTGAAATTTTTGATAGTAGGCGCTGTTGATCACCTCCTCATTACCCAACTCCAGGTATTTCAAGCCATACGGCTGCGGATGACCATCCGACAACCGTTGCGCACCCCACACCGTGTTGGTCGAACCGTTGGCGTATTGCATGAAGTCCGCCATGTCCTGCGGTGTTTCATTTATGTTAAAGTCGGGCACTCCCAAAAAACCCGCCGCCTCGCAGAAGTTCAGGAAGTCGGGAATTCCCCAGCCATCCGACGAATACGGATACCATGTCCCCGTGTAGGGCGGACGCAAGTCTCGCGGCCCGATCATATTAGTCCACCGGTATCCCGCCGCGTTCACCATCGAACCGCCATAACGCAACACCGTGATTCCCTGATTAATCAATCCTTCGGCCACGTCCTTGCGCACCGGCAATCCCTCAAACCGACCCCATGTTCCCGGTTCCAGAAACGCGTAACCCACCACCACCGAGCCGGACTGGGTCAAGGTGATGGCAAAACGTCCGTTGGTGTCGCTGGCCGTCGGGGTCAGGGAAAAATTCAGGTGTTCCCAATTGTTGCTCGCCGCCAGAAGATTGGTTTGGGCATACACCGTCATCCCATTCGCACTCTCCAAAGCCAGCGTGACGGGAGTCGGTGTGTCCGCCCGCACATCCAGATAGCCGTCAAACTCGCTGCCCGCCACAAAGTTCATGCCCCAATGATTCAGCCCCTGGTTGGCCACACCCAATTGCCCCGTCCCACCCGTATAGGTGATCCGCTGGCTCTGCGTCCCCACAAACACATTGCTCGTTTCCAAGGAGCATTGGCCGCTGGCTGAACCGCTCGCCACCGGCGTCCACATCCCGCTCACCGCTCCCGGCCAGTTACTCCCGCCATACATAAACGGAATATTGGTGCTGTTGAATTGAAAATCCCGAAACTGCACGTCCTGTTGAAAATTTCTCAATCCCACCTGCCCGCCGGTCAGCGGGAATTGCGTGTCGGTGTATTGAATGAGGCTGCTTCCGTTGACCAGCACGTTGATGGAGGCATTGGTGTATTGCACTTCCAGGTTGATCCACTGACCGGTGGGAACGGAGGCAGACACCTGGCTGATCGGTTCCCAGTCTTGACGGTGACGGCCCAGCACCACGTTACCAGCCGGGGCCAGGGACACTTCATAACCGGTGAACACATCCGCGCCCACGCCCGGCTGGCTGACTTGAAAAATGAAGCCGGCATCGCCGCCTTCGTCGGTCGTGAACTGCAACTGGACTTTGAGGTCGCCGCTGGATTGGCTGACGTTATTGTCTATCAACTTGGGACCGCTTCCATTGCCGGAAGACAAAGCGCTGTTGGTGACCAGCCAGGTGCCGCCATATTCCGTAAAGCCGCTCAAGGGTTCCGTCGGCGCCGGTTCCTGAAAACTCTCGCCAAAGATCATCTGACTATAGAGACCGCCGTAAACCTCATGATTCACGTCCTCCAAACACGCGCCCGTCAGATATGGCGAAATGGGGTGAAGTGACTGACCGGCGTTGACATAGATTTCTGCCTCTTGGGCTTTAGTCTTGAAGAGAGGAACAACTAGGGTTAGGCCGGTTGCCAATATTAGGAACGCTTTGGTAATCATTGGCGCAACCATTTTTTCCAGTTCTGTTCGTATTCCTGAACATCGTCCTTCGTAACTGGAGGCAATGGCGAATAGTCCATGATTTGAGCCGGATTCTTGCCCAGGATAGTTTTGTCTGCTAGGAGCTCAATCGAGCGCCAGCCCCATTGATAGGTTGGTTGGGCAAACAGCTTCTGAACCACACCTTTGCTGAGATACGGCAACTCGGCGGGCAACGCATCCATCGCCACGATTTTTATCTTGCCCGGTTCCCATTTGAGCAGCGCGTCGGTAAAAAGACTCCAAGAGCCAATCATCGCCCAGCCGTCAATGTCCGGATTGGCGGTCTGCACTTCCTCGATTTTGGCGGCAGCGTCCTGGGGAACCTCCTTGCTGTAATATACTCCCCGAATTGAGATGTTGGGATGATTTGTGGCCTCATCCAGGGCGCCTTTGATCCGGTTCTGCAGGTTGCGGGCATTCTGATTTCCACCGGGGATGGCGACGACGTGTTTTCCCGGCCCCAGCACTGACGCCAGTTCCCGCATAATGATATGGCCGCACTCAATGTCATCCGTGCCGTGATAACAAAAACGCCGGCTCGCCGGCGCGTCACTGTCGAAACACATGACCGCCACGCCCTGTTTGACCGCTTTGTCAATTGCGGGTGTCAGCGTTTCGGCTTCGCTGCAACTGACACTGATGCCATCCACACCCTGGAGCACCAATTGTTCGATATACTCCACTTGCTTCTGCGCGTCGTCCTCATTAGGCGTGCGCCAGAGCACCGTGATTTTGACGCCGAGTTTTTTGCCCAACTCGACGGCGGCATCTTCCGCGCCGACACGGGCGGCTTGGAAAACCGGATTGGACTGGCTTTTGGCCACCAGGGCAAAAGTGTATTCGGTCTTCTTTGGCTTTTGGCCAACCGCGTCGCCGGGGGCGGCCTCGTTTTTCTTTTGTTCGCATCCCGCAATGAATAAGACGGCCAGACTTGCGATGACGATGTTACTGACAAAACGTTTTGGTTTCATTTTGATTATCATGGACGGTTCATTTTAGGAGGCGGCTTCCTGTCGGGATTCCTTTGCGGTGAGCGTTGCCCGCGCCAGGCGTTTCTCGCGCAACGCGCTGTTGACGCGGTCGAGCAGGACGGCCAGAACGATGACGGCTCCGATGATGATTTGGCTGTAGTTTTGGTCAATGTTCAGGATGACAATGCCGTTATTGATCATTTGAATGATGAGAGCGCCCAGCAAAGCCCCCAAAGCCGTGCCGCGCCCGCCGATGAGGCTGGCTCCGCCAACCACCGCTGCCGCGATGACATCTAGTTCATAGCCCTTGCCCGCGTCAGACGAGGCCGAACCGTAATAACCGAGCATGATCATCGCCGCGATGCCGGCGGTGAGCCCGCTGAAGGCATAGACCTTCACTTTAATGCGGCTCACCGGCAGACCGCTGAACAGCGATGCCTGCTCATTACCACCCACCGCAAAAATGTGGCGACCGGTCACGGCATGCCTGAGATACCATCCGGCCAGGACGGTCACGCCAATCATGATGGCCAGCGGCACCGGATAAAGAGTGGCTCCATGCCAGCCGATTTGGTGGCGGATCAAGCCGTCCGTGAATTGCGCGGGGAAATGCGTATAGGCTTGGGCCTTCGTCATCACGAACGCCACGCCGCGATAGATTGCCATGGTTCCCAAAGTAATCACAAACGGATGCACGCGCAGACCGACCACGCCCAGCCCGTTCAAAAACCCACACAAGGTGCCGGTTCCCAGGCAAATTAATATCGCCCCCGGCACGACCCAAATGGGAGCAGCCCCGGCTCCCGGGCCGCGAGGCCCAAAATGATTGAGAAACATGGCCCCGCAGACGGCAGCCAGGCAATAAATTGAACCCACTGACAGATCAATGCCGCCGGTGATGATAACAAAGGTCGCACCCACCGCCATGATCGCAAAAAATGAGGTGTTCTTTGCCAGATTGTCCAAATTGTCGGCGCGTAGAAATTTGTTGGCAGTGTGGATGTCCCCGGTGTCGCTATTGCGCACCTCAATCGAGCCGCCAAAGATAGAAAGCAACAATCCAAGCGCAAGCAGGACCCCCAGCAGTCCCGTCTCCTTAAACCGTGGACGACTCGAACCTGTCGCCTTTTCCGGGCGTTGACCGGATTCCACATCAGGCATGATTGACTGGTCGGTTTTCATGGTTTAATCAGGCAAAACGTTTCCTGTTTTTGCGGGCGGCAGATCGGCCTCGTTTTGGCCCGCCATGAGCTGCATCACCCGCTCTTCAGTTGCGTCCAGGCGATCCAGTATTCCCGCGACACGCCCGTTGCGCATGACCATCACCCTGGTGCTCAAATTGAGAACCTCCGGCAATTCCGAGGAGATCATCAATATCGCAAGGCCCCGCGCGGCGAGTCGGTCAATAAGCCGGTGAATTTCCGCTTTGGCGCCTACATCAATACCACGCGTCGGTTCATCCAGAATAAGAATGCGGCATTGACGGACCAGCCACTTGGCCAGCACCAGTTTTTGCTGGTTGCCTCCGGAAAGAGCCTGCGCGGGAACGTGGGGGGAAGCCGCATTTATTTGGAGTTTGCCGAAGAAATCGGAAATCACGTTTCGTTCCTGCGCCAGGCGAATGACTCCATTCCGGCTCAAGCTTTCCAGTGAGGAAAGCGTGATGTTCTTACCGCATTCCATGCCCGGAACTAGTCCCTGCCCCTTGCGATCCTCGCTCACCAACCCAATGCCGAGAGCCATCGCTTCTCGCGGACAACGCACGGATACCGCCCGTCCATCCACAAAAACACGGCCCGTCATGCTCGAATCAAGCCCGAAAATCCCCAAGGCGATTTCGCTGCGTCCGGCCCCAGCCAAACCCGCCAGGCCAAGCACTTCGCCGGAGCGCAACGAAAAACCGACGTTGCGGAACTTGCCCGGTGATGAAAGCTCCTCTATGCGCAAACGTTCCGGACCGGCGGCGCGTTCGACATGCTCCGGGAAAAGTTTCTGCCAGGTGCGCCCGATCATCAATCGAACCAATTTCGATTCGTTGGTCTGCGCGATCGGCATCGTGACGACATGCTGGCTGTCACGCATGACGGTTACTGTGTCGCACAAACGGAAAATTTCATCCATGCGATGCGATACGTACAAAATGGTCGCTCCGTGCCGGCGAAGGTGTCTGATCAATTCCCCCAGCCGTTGCGACTCCGCAGTCGAAAGCGAGCTGGTTGGCTCGTCCATTACAAAGATACGCGCATCGGTGGCGAGGGCGGCGGCGATTTGCACCATTTGCCTCTGGCCCGCGCTCAGACGGCTTAACTCCTCGCGCACATCGCACGCGGCGCCGATTTCGTCGAGACACCTTTGCGCTTTCTGGTACAACCGCCGCCAATCCATCCGTCCCGCCCGATTCGGCAAATGGGACAGGCAGATGTTTTCGGCCACACTCAGATTCGGGCAGAACGACAATTCCTGATGGACAATTCCCACCCCCGCGCGTTGAGCTTCGAGCGGTGAATGAAAACGCCGCGCCACACCGTCTATTTCAAACTCGCCCTCATCCGGCCGAAGAATGCCAGCCAGTATTTTCCCCAATGTGCTCTTACCGGCGCCATTTTCTCCCATCAACGCATGGCAGCTTCCGACGTTCACTTCAAAACTCACACGTTTTAGTGCGACCGTTCCCGGAAACCGTTTGCTGATGTCATGAAATCGAACGGCGGGAATGGAAGACTCGAAATTCAAGAGAATTCAATGAAAAGGTTCGGCTTATGGATTCGGCGGCGGCAGCAGGATTTTAGGCTGGGCCGCCGGCTCAAACGAATCAGCCGGCAAAGCGATGCGTTTGCCCTTTGAAAAAGATTCAATTGCCGCAAAAGCCAGTTGCAGGGCGCGGCGGCCCGCACGCGCGTGGACTGGTGGTTGTTTTCCTGCCTTGAATGCCTCCATCACCGCATCCATGTGCCGGTCAAACGTGAGGTAAAAGTCGCGATCGCGATCATTGAAATAACCCGATTGCCAAACCTCGGCAGTTTCGGATCCGGCGGCATTAAACGTGTAACGGCGCACCGTATCCTCAATGAGAATCCGGCCTTTCGTGCCATTGATCTCCACCCGGTGCGTGTCAGGATAAGCGTAGGAGGAATCATAAGACCCAACGAGACTTCCGACCGCGCCGTTCGCAAAATGAAGCGCAAGCGCCATGGTGCGGTAAGTTCCCTTGTGCGTTTTGTCGGTCATTTGCGCCATGACCGAATCAATCGGGCCACAAAGAAACTCCAACATGTCAAACGCGTGGCACTGGGTCTCAAACAGGTTATTAAACGGATGGCTCGTGCCGCCCTCCCCTCCGAAACGCCAGGTGGCAAAGGTCAAATCTCCCAGCCTGCCCTGCTGAATGGCGTGGTGCGCCAAAGCCACCGGTCTGGCATAGTGATGATTGAAATTGATTCCGAAAAACAGATTGCGATCCGCGGCCTCCAGCACCAGTTGATCGGCCTCCTTCAAATCAAACACCAGCGGTTTTTCAACAAACAGCGGAACCTCCGCCCGGATCACTTCCAGAGTTGGCTGAAAGTGACCGTCGTTGGGAAGCGATAAAAAAGCCAGATCGGGCTTCTCCTTCTCCAGCATCTCCTTGATGTTCGTGTAGGCTCGGACTCCGAATTGCGAGGCGCGGGCTTTGGTTTTTTCCGGAGTGCGACCGGCAATCGCCCGGAAATCTATATCCGGACGCCCTGATAAAATGCGGGCGTGTTGGAGTCCCCATCCACCGGCGCCAATCAGGACGGCTTTTATTTTAGACTGAGCGCTCATTGTTCAATAATGACTTTACCGGTTTCACCGCCGAAAAACAGCTCAAAAGCTTTTTGAATTTCATCCACGCCAAACCGATGCGTGATGATTTGGTTGAGAAAAGCGCGATGTTGATGCAGCCGGCGGAGATTGGCGGGTAATTCGTCAAAGCGGAAGTATTCGCTGCCCACCACACTGCGTTCCGGCGCAATGATGTCCGGGGAGATTTTCAACGTGATGCCTTCGCCGTGACCGACACAGATCAGAGAGCCGCGCTGGGCCAGTGCATTGAGAGCGTCCTGGCGCGCCGCCTGTTTTCCCGTCGTGTCCACCGCCACATCCACCCGTTCCGAGCCATTTGATTTAAGAGCCGCGCCCAAAGTGGTTTTGGCGACATTGATGGGGATACCACCAAATTGTTCGGCAAGTTTGAGCCGGTAATCGAAGACATCGGTGATGAATACCTTGATGTGTTTTCCCAGAATGATTTTCGCCATCGCCAAAACGCCGAGACCAATCGGCCCGGCGCCGGCGACCAGCAGCGATTCGATATCCGGACGCACCAATTGGCAGCGTTCAATCGCGTGTCCGCCCGTGCCCATAATATCCAGCAGCAGAGTAGCCTCGGTGGCGGAGAACAACTCCGGCACCGGGAAGAAAATACTCTCATGAATCAGCTCATATTGGCCATAACCTCCATCGCGGTTGAATCCCATGTCTCCGCGCTTCTGCAGGCATTGGTTGGTAAAACCCAACCGGCACGAGCGGCACTCGCCACAGAAGTCCATCAAGAACACCGCGCCTGGCGTGCCAACGGATGTTTGCGTATTGGTTCCGGCCGCAACCACGGTTCCGACCGCCTCATGGCCGGGAGTGACCGGGGCTCCGTCAAAGAACTGCGGCCGTTCGGAGCCGCAAAGCGCGTTGGCATGGACGCGCAGCAAAAGTTGGCCCGGTCCCGGTTCCGGAACCGCTTTCTCTTTGAATTGAATCGTTTTGTTCCCGATGAACACGGGAACCCGGCAGCTTTTCGGTATGGATTTTGTCATATAATAGTTTACTCTGACCTCACGCCAAGGTTCGCACTCATGACGTGGGCCTTAAAGTTGGGAGTTTATGATTTACGAATTAAAGGTGTATGGTGCTATGGTTAATCATCCATTGAACATCCAGGTCTGGGGAAGAGCCAGGAAAAGTCCCATGCTCCGCCTGGGTGACTGGCGCACTGGTGGTTCCTTCCACCCATTTGTGCAACTCCGAATGGCCGTCCGCAAAGGTCAAAGAATTTGCTCCGTCATGATAACTGCCCGGCAGATCATTTCCCCATGAGGTCGTCGTGGTTGGGTCTATTATCAGCCAGCCATCGTTGATGCTATCCGGATGTTCATCGGTAAATACCCAGAGATCCGACGGCGTCGGATTGATGATGTCTGACATTTTGTTGTAACAACAATAATTCGGATAAAAATAGGACGCGGATGTATTCCCGTATCCTCTTCCCTCAATATAAGCGTTCATCGAATTGCTGCGCAGCCGGGGCAGTTTTGTGCCAAACTCCCAGCAGAGGTATTTGTCTGCCGGGCATTTGTAAATGTCCGGGCTCTGGCTGAACGGCCATAAAAGTCCGCTCTTAATCATGTCAAGGTTTGTATTCTGGGTGTTGCCAAGCGTGAAATCCTCCCAGCCCAATACCCAACTTGTAGGAGTGGTCTTGGGAGCGCCTTCCACATTCTGGCAACAAACATCCTGATTATCGCCGGCATACAAGATCCAAGCCAGACCCAACTGCCTGTGGTTATTCAAACATTCAATCGCTTGAGCCTTTACTTTGGCATGAGCCAAAGCGGGCAAGAGCAGCCCGGCAAGAATTGCAATGATTGCGATTACTACCAACAACTCGATCAGTGTAAACGCTTTCAAAACAGTGGCGGCAAACACACTATCCGGTCGGATTTTCGCTGCCCAATCCCGGCTGCAGCTCCGGTTGAGATACACAGTATTCACTCTAGGTTTTTGCCAGGCACTTCGCTAATTTGGGTGGGCGAGGTTGCGGACGAATCCGCTCTCTGAGCCGTCGCCCACCTATTGCCATGGTTTTAAGGATTGACCAAAAGCCTGAAGAATTGATTCCCGGTAGTCGTCGAGACAGTGTAGGGCGAAATCGCCGCGTTGTTGGTGGTCCACGGCCCAAGCAACGTCGGGGCCTGCAACAGAACTCCCGACTGCCAACTGAGCACGAGGCTCGATCCGGAATACGTAAAGCCAATCGTTGGCCGGCCAACGGTAATGGAGGAGCTGGTCTGGGTGGCGCCGTTAAAGGTGGCACTGACCGTGGCACTGCCGTTGTTGACCGCAGTAACCAGACCGCTGCCGTTCACCGTGAGGACACCCGGGTTGCTGCTGGTCCAATTTGTAACGAGCGCAGTCAACGGGACATTGGCTACTTGAAGGAAGCTGCCTATGAGCGCGGCTTGCTGGGTCTGACCCGCAACCATGCTTGGGTTGACCGAGACGCTGAGAGATTGCGGTGTGGTATTTGTGATCACGACGCTCGGACCGGCGACAGCGCTGGCCGCCAGATACTCTGGGGAAGTGGCCCCATTCCATATCCGAAACTCGTAGATGATACCTTGAAACTGCGTATCGCCGTAGGTGTCGTTTCCCAACCAATTTTGGGTCGTGCCGCCGGCCCCTCCGATGCTTCCAGGAGAATAAGTATGATCGGGATATGCCTGCGAACCTACCAACACTCCGTTGGTAAAGAGTTCGCCCGTCAGGGTGGAGTCGTTGAAGACGAATGAAACATATTGCTTCGAACCTACTGGCAAGGAAACTCCCGAAGTCGTATAAATGTCGTTGTTATTCGGATCTACGGCCACCACCATGTTACCGTTGTTTTCGATAGCCGGATTCGGGTCTGGGATCAGCGCGAAGTTTACACCTGGTTCGACAGCGAAGGCCCATGGCGTCGCCCATAGATTTGCGGTATTCTGCTTTACCCAGCATTCAACCGTCAGCGAGGTGGTGCCAGTCAGTATCCCGCTGGGCAGAGATACATAACCCGAATGACCACCGCCGCCACCGCCCGGCAGGGTGAGGCCGTTGGCTATGCTGGCGGCGGTTCCGGCGCCTGGCGGCACAAGCATTCCGTTCCAAGCGGGGCCTCCAACTGAATCAGAGGCATCATTCGTGAAGCTGTAACGATGTAACAGGGTCTGGGGACTGACGATGATGCTGCCGCTCGTGGCGGTGACGCCGCCGATTGTGGCGCTGACCGTGGCACTACCGACACCAACCCCCGTGATCAGACCGCTGCTGTTCACCGCGAGAATGCCCGGGTTGCTGCTGATCCAGTTGGTGGCGTCGGCCGTCGCCGGGAGATTCGCGGAGCCGGTTTGCGGAAGCTGCACCGTAACCGTGGCTGGTTCGGTTCCGGTAATGACCACAGCCGGCCCGGCCGTGACCGTGGCCAGAGTGGGAGTCAGGTTGCTAATTACCACGCCCGGACCGGCCAACGCGCTGGCAGTGAGATACAGTTGCGAAACGGTGCCGTTCCAGATGCGCATTTCATCCAAGCTGCCTTGGAAGGGCGCATCGTTCCACTGGTCTAGCCCAATATAATTATTATAGGTGAAGCCGAAGCTCGCCGGCGTGGTGGCGATGCCTGTCCCAACTGCTACCTGGACGCCATTGGAATAAATCGCGCAGGTTTGGCTAGACGCATTATAGATGACGGTAATGTATTGCTCCACACCCAGTGGCATAGCCACGTTTCCATAATCAATTACGTCCTGGGTGTTGTAATTCTGTCTGAATTCAGTCCACAAACCTTTACTACCACCTGCGGTCGGAATCAAATCAATGTAATTATTTTGAATAAAGTCACTATTCGGCCCGGTGGTTTCGCCGCCGAAGGACCAGGCGCGCGCCCAGGTCTGCCCCGCATTATCCGTCAACCACGTTTCAATCGTGATTGAGTTGCTGTAGGTGGAGAGCATACCATTGGGGAATTGAGCATAGTTGCCGCTGTTCTGCCCACCACCCGGCAAGGTCAGAACGCCACCCCCGAGGCTCGTGCTGCCATAGAGCGTGACATTGGAGCCGGCAATTGAATCAGTGGCAGTGGAACCGCCGCTTTCATTAAACGACCATTCGTGCTGAAGGATCGGTGAAATAACCGTCAACGTTGCGGAGAGGTTTGTCGTTGCGATGTTATTGGAAACCAATACGCTGTAAGTTCCGGCCTGAGTGAAGGCGACATTAGCCAAATTCAGCGTGGTGCCGGTCGCGCCTGAAATCGGCGTGCCATTAAAGCTCCATTGATAGCTCAAGTTGCCTCCCAGCGCCTGCACGCTAAAGACCGCTGCGTCATGCACAATTACGGTCTGATTAACAGGTCCTTGTAAAGGCGTCGGCGCTGTGTTCGAGACCGTAATCAGCGCGCTGGCCTGGGTGACGCCGGCGACCGTGGCACTGACCGTGGCGCTGCCACCGGATTGTGCGGTGATCAAACCGCTGCCGTTCACCGTGAGCACGCTTGGATTGCTGCTGGTCCAATTGGTGACCAGGGTGGTTAGCGGGACTCCGGAAACCTGCAGGAAGTTGCCGGTAACTGTGGCCTGTTGAGTTTGAGAGCCAATCATCGTTGTGGTCGTCAACGCGACATTGAGCAATTGCGGTGTGGTGTTTGTAACCACGACACCAGGACCGGCCACAGTGCTGGCCGTCAGATACACAGGTGAAACGACGCCATTCCATATTCGAAACTCGTAGATGGTGCCGGCAAACTGGAAATCACCACTATACAGGTCGTTTCCCAAATAATTCTGGGTCGTGCCGCCTGCTCCTCCCAAGCTGCCAGGAGTATAAGTATGATCGGGAAACGCCTGGGTGGCGACCAAGGCTCCGTTGGTATAAAGATCGCTGGTAAGCGTGTAATCGTTAAAAGTAAAGGCGACATACTGCACCGGACTTGAACCATTCGGGAACGTAACTGGCGAAGCGGTATAAATATCGTCATTATTCGGATTGTCGGCCACCACCATTCTACCGTGGTTTTCGGCGTTCGAGTCTGGGCTTGGAATCAGGGCGAAATTAATATTGTTATTCACGCCAAAGTCCCAAACCTCCGCCCAAGTGTTTGCTTGATTCTGGGTAATCCAGCATTCAACCGTTACCGAGGTGGTGTTGGTCAGCATCCCGTTGGGAAGGGATACATAACCTGAATAACCACTTGCCCCAGCCGTATTCCCCGGCAGGATAAGGCCATTGGCTATGGTAGCGGCGGCTCCGCCACTGGGCGGCACCAGTGTTCCATTCCAAGCGGAGCCTCCAACTGAATCAGAGGCATCGTTGGCAAAGCTGTAACGATGCACAAGGGCTTGCGGGGTGACCGTGATGCTGCCGCTGGTGCCGGTGACGCCGCCGACCGTGGCGCTGACCGTGGTGGCACCCACACCAACCCCGGTAATCAAACCGCTGCTGCTGACCGCGAGAATGCTGGGGTTGCCGCTGACCCAGTTGGTGGCATCACTCGTTGCCAGCAGAACATTTGTTCCAGTTTGAGGCAGCGTTACGTTGACCGTGGCTTGTTCGGTTCCAGTAATTACCACGCCGGGACCCGCCGTAACACTGACCGAGGTGGGCGTGAGGTTGTTAATCAAGACACTTGGGCCAGCCACCGCGCTGGCAGCGAGATACCGCTGGGAAACGGGTGCGGACCAGATGCGCATTTCATCAATGGAGCCATTGAAGATGGCATCATCCCACTGGTCCAGGCCAATGAAATTATTATAGGTGATGCCCAAGCTTGCCGGAGAGACGGTGCAACCCGTCGCGCTGGCCACCTGGACGCCGTTGAGATAAAGCCTGACGGTTTTACTCGGCAGATCGTAGATTACAACCGTGTATTCCTCCGTTCCGGTTGGCAACTGTGCGTTCGCCTCCGCATCCCAAGTGTTGCCTTGTTTAAATTCAGTCCAGAACGGACCTGACCCGCTCTTCGGAATCAAGTCAATATAGTTGTCGTGACTAAAGTTATTATTCGGTCCGGCGGTGCTGCCACCGAAAGACCAGGCGCGCGCCCAGGTCTGTCCTTGATTATCCGTCAGCCACGTTTCAATCGTTATCGAGTTGTTGGTGGAAAGCAGCCCATTTGGGAATTGCGCGTAATTGCCGCCGCCTCCCGGCAAGTTCAGAACACCACCCCCCAGGCTTGTGCTGCCATAGAGCGTGATATTGGCGCCTGAAATCGAATCATAGGCAGTGGTGCCACCACTTTCATTAAATGACCAGTCATGCTGGAGCGTCTGCCCCTGGAGCAGACAGGGTAAACCGAAAAACAGAACGCTCAGGACACTTGCATACCTGCAGGCGGCACGAGCCAGCCCACGCGGCGAGAATATTGCGTTTATGATTAGTTTCATAGCTATCCGGGTTTTAATGGGTTTTGTCATATATTTCTGCCGTGGTAGGCCTGAATTGAGTAAATGAGGATTGAATCTGCGCACCGCCGAGCGGGGTTGGTGACATACTCCGACTGCCCCACCTTCTCTCCGGAGTCCAGTTTGCGGAAATGCAAAAAACCGCTTTTGGCAATAACGCAAAGGGGCGTTTGCCCGCTGGATTCGGTGGTCATGTTTGAATCATCCTTCAGAAGCCCAGGTTTATCCATGAGTTTGCGCGGCTCTTCTTTTGAGATCCTTTCCAGCCGCAAATCTGAAGCTACCGCTCGTCATCACCGATGCTTCGCCTATTAAATCAAGGTTCATTCTGTGTCTCGGCTCACCTTGAGCCAGTCTAATTCATTCCCTAAGAATTGTTTTTAAGACTGGTTACGCGCCGGCGTTAGCGTATAATTCGTCGGAAAACGCAAATGCAATTCTCATGAACAAGCCATCCCAAGTCGCGTTGATCATTGAATCATCAGTCAGCTATGGGCGCAGTATTCTACAAGGCATCGCCCGTTACATGTCGTCCCATCACCGCTGGTCCGTGTATTTTGAACAGCACGAACTGGGGACACCACCGCCAACCTGGCTGGCTTCCAGTCACTGGGATGGAATTCTTTGCCGTCCCACCGACCCGGCGCTCGCGCGTCGTCTGAAGCGTATGAAGGTGCCGGTGGTGGATTTGAATGATCTTCACGAAAACTTGAAACTGCCATGGGTTGGCTCGAATCACAGAGCCATTGGGTGTCTGGGCGCCAATCATTTTGTGGAACGCGGTTTTCGCAACTTCGCCTTTTGCGGTGTCAGCAATGAACTGTGGGCGGGGCAACGACGCGATGGTTTCCGCGCCGTCGTCGAGAGAGATGACTTGCCCCTCCCCGTTTATGAATCTCCTTGGCGCGGGTCATCCGTATCCAGATGGGACCTGGAAATACAACGTATTGGGGAATGGCTTAAAAGCCTGCCCAAGCCAATCGGTGTGATGGCCTGTAACGACGCCCGTGCTTTGCACCTGCTTGATGCCTGCCATCAGGCCGGCATCCTGGTACCGGAGGAAGTCGCCGTCATCGGCGTTGATAACGAGGAAATATTCTGCGAACTCTGCAATCCGGCCCTGTCCAGCGTCGCGCCTGACGCCGAACGCATCGGCTATCAAGCGGCGGAATTGCTGGATAAGCTTATGTCTGGCCAATCCCCTCCTGCTGAGCGGATTCTCGTTGATCCAGTCCGCGTCGTCACTCGCCGCTCGTCGGACACGCTCGCCATCAAAGACCGGACGGTGGCGGCCGCCATCAGGTTCATCAGCGAGCAAGCCCTTCACGGTTGCAGTGTGACTGAGTTGATCAAGCATGTTCATGTCTCACGTAGTTTCATCGAACGAAAGTTTCGCCAGCACTTGAAACGTTCTCCGCAGGCGGAAATTCGGAGAGTCCAAGCAAGCCGCATCAAACAACTCCTCGCGGAAACCGATTTCACCCTGGAAAGAATTTCCGAGCTTTCGGGATTTGAACATCCCGAATACATGAGTGTGGTATTCAAACGATTGTTCGGCCAAACGCCGGGACAATATCGGAAACAGATGCGTACCAGTCTCCAGAATTCACCCCTCACCAGCAAATAAGCGGCGGCTCAAAATGGCTCGGCAGATAACTTCGCCATCGTCCTGGGCCTGTCGCTTCAATTTCTGCATTCTACTCAATCTCCCAAAAATAGCCGTCGCTGTCGTAATTATCCTCTTTGATTTCCAGGAAATATCTGGCCTCAGCAAGCGCCCGCTCGTAAGTTCCCGCCTCCAGGCGAGTCGTGTTCTTTTTGCCCAGCGAGTTGTCGTAATCCAGGCCAAATCCTCCATCCTCGCGGTCGAGAATCGTAGCCCGTTTTGTTGGTTTCAATTCTTCATCAGCCATGGCGAGTCAGTGGGATATTTTAAACTTTACCAAAAGGTTTCAAGACTCTTTCAACGACGCAGCCAATGGCCTGGCAGCCATCGCTTTCTCCGCCACGAAATGCGTGGCGCGATCCGCGCCCAACGCCACATCGGCGCGAGTCATTTTCAAAATCAGCCCCACATGATAGGCGTCGGTGCTTCTGTAGCCTTGCGCTGTTGCCAGCCGATACCATTTGTAAGCTTCGATCCGGGATTCCGCCGCATCCTGGGGCAGCCCGCGAATACTCAAACAAAAATGGCCCCGGCCTAATTTGAATTGCGCGCCGGCATCGCCCTGGCGCGCCGCTTTTTGAAACCACGACATGGATTGCGCATCATCCTGCTCCACGCCCTGTCCGGCCGCATACATGACTCCCAGATTAAATTGCGCCAACGAATGGCTTTGTGCGGCCGCTTTGCGATACCATTCGGCCGCCAGCGCGTAATCCTGCGGCACGCCCTCGCCGCTGGCGCATTGCATTCCCAAGCCGAATTGCACTTCCGCATCATTGCGATCCGCGACCGGCACCGGAGTCGTTTCGACTTCCAGCTTTGGCGAACCCGCGAATAATTTACGATACCAAGGCTTATCCATAGTAATTACAATAGGCTTCCCGGGAACTTACACAAGCGCGGCTTTTGACTCGGCGATCCTCAGTAGTGAAACCTCATCGCCGCGCGCCGCGATCCAAGAGGAATGAAAAACGCCCAACACCGGGCGGAAGCAGAAAGAAGAAAACTGAAAACGGGCGGGACCCGCGAAGGCCCCGCCCGCCTGAATTAATTAATAGCGATTCGGACGGCGCTCGCTGTAACCGCCGCCGCCGCTGCCGCCAGCCGGGCGCTCTTCGCGCGGACGGGCTTCGTTGACAGTCAGGGCGCGGCCTTTCCAATCCTTGCCATTCAACGCCGCCACGGCGGCGTCGGCGCCTTCCTTGGTGGACATGGTGACGAAGGCGAACCCGCGGGCGCGACCGGTCATTTTGTCCATGATGACGTTGACTTCGTTCACCGGGCCGTTTTGGGAAAACAAATCTTGCAGATCGTTTTCGACGACATCGAAGGAAAGATTCCCCACGAATAATTTTGTGCTCATAATGATTTTCTACCTTAGACCTACTGCTCTTTCCCAGACTGTTCCCGACGATCGGGTTTCAAATCATCACTGAAAACGAATTCAACTGAGGATCTTCCATGCCTTGAAGCGACAAGTTGCCTAATGCGCACTCACCCTACGCCCAATCCGCCCGATAGCAAATTATATCGCAATAAATCGCTTGGGCGATGGAGGCGCAAGCTGCCGTAAGCGACGGCAAAGGGCGAGAAATGCCGAAGCGATAAATCCGGCAACCACAACCTGTAGTGGTCTGATAATTTCAAAACCACAATTTTCCAATGCGTGCTACTCTATGCACAGGGCATTTTTCGGCTGCATTCGGCGCCAAATGGCGCTCGCTTTTTTGTTCGCCGAAACGTCAACACGCGACGGCGAATCCTACCCGCTCCCATGTCAAAGAACCAACCTCCCGTTGCTACAGGCACCCTAGCACACCCGTGGAATCTCTCAAGAAATTTAACAAGAATGTAACATGAATTCGCCAGGTGTAGCACACCTTATGCGCTGGCAAAGGCAGTGGAGCAACATTAGCCCTGATTATCTTTTCATTATTTTTAAATTATTTCTCGACAATCATTCAACTCTTCTCTAGTAGTGCAAAGTGTCGGTGCGATTTGGTTTTTGAGGAGGCGGAAGTCCCCAAAAACCATTGAAAATTTGCGGAGTGTTTTAAACCATAACGTCGTTTTGCCGGATAAGCTTATGAAAGCAAATAATCGTTTTTCCAAATTTGGGGGTAAATGCGTTGTCTCAATGGCGGTCCTGTTTGGCCTCGCGCGGCCAATAGCGACAAAGGCGGCGGTTGACTTATGCACGGTTTACGGGCCCATTGTCTCAGACGTATGCGCCGGGCAATAAACAATGCTGTAAATATGTTAGACCAGAAATACGACGGATCCGGGAACTGGCCACAATGGGTTCAAGAGTACATGGCACAGTGGGCCAGCAGTGGCATTAGTGGTCTCGGACAAGCGGCTGGCAAATGGGGGCAAAATGTACCTGGCATGCCTGGCACAGGCCCAGTTGATAATCCAATTCACTGAAAATATGCATACCATACGCAAGTGACACTATTGAATAGAAGCCATGCACGTCGCGCAAAACGAGATTTGTTTTTGTGTGTGTGGTATCAAATTCGTGTTATGAAACATATATAATCATGAACTCGATCAATTCACGCTTGGGAAACACAAAAAGAAGTCTTTTCGTTGGGTTAAGCCTGATTTTGTTCGTCTTATGTGTTGAATTAACAACGGATCTTATCGATTATAGTCGATTATCAATAACCAGCGAACTAGTTCGTAGTTCACATAATCCTAATCTAAATGCTTCCGATGACCACGTTACTATCCAAGTTGAGGAAGACAAAAGTAAAATTATGTTTCATTTTATAACGAAGGCTGGATTAATATTTATATGCTTATGGTGTTTGTGGGATGCAGCCAAATTAAATATTAAAAACAATGAACCTGACGCACTAGCCAGTAAAGGGGTCATAAAGGGGTCAGGAGTGAATAAGTGCATATTTTAAATTATTTCATATGTGTTGGACCGACCTACCGCAGCAGTCAGCCCGGCGCAGAGATACCAATACGACGCGTTGAACCGTGAAGGGGTCATGAAGGGGTCAGGCGTGCATATTGACATATTTTTTGCCGACCGAAATGAATAGCCCAATTGGGCTACACGAATTTATACGCGTATGACGCGGCGCGGCGGAAGATTTGCGAGACGAACGCGGACGGCCAAATCCTCCGTTACACGAACAGCCCGGCGGGGGATTTGCTGTCGCTGACGGACGGCAAGGGCCAGACCACGCAATGGCATTACGACCTTTACGGTCGCGTGACCAACAAGCTCGACCAGGCGGGCACGGTGATTCTGAAATACCAGTATGACGCCGACAACCGCTTGACCAACCGGTGGAGCGCGGCCAAGAACAACACGGGTTACGCGTACGACCATGTGGGCAATTTGACGAATGTCGCCTATCCTGTCAGTCCGGCGCAGCGCTACCAATACGACGCGTTGAACCGGCTGACGAACATGGTGGACGCGGTGGGCACGACGGCTTATACTTACACGAGCGGCGGGTTCCTCCATACCGAGGACGGCCCGTTTGCGAGTGACACGGTGACGAATTATTACAACAACCGTTTGCGCGTGGGCCTGGGTTTGCAGCAGCCCACCGGCTCGTGGACGAACGGCTTCACCTACGACGAAGCCAAGCGCCTGACCAGCGTCACCTCCCCGGCCGGCACGTTCAATTATTATTACGACTCCACGCGGCTCGGACTGGTGGACCAGCTTTCCCTGCCCAACTCGAGTTACATCTCGAACACCTATGACCCGGTGGCGCGGTTGTTGAGCACATTGCTGAACAACAGCAGCAGCACAACATTGGACTCGGCCAGTTACGGTTACAACGTCGGCAATCAACGCACGAACTTCCTCAATGCCACCGGAACGAATGTGGTTTACACGTACGATCACATCGGGCAGTTGACCAATGCCACAAGCACGTTGAGTGCTGAGAACCGCGGTTATAAATACGATTCCGGGTGGAACCTGACCAATTTGAATGTGGACGGGACGACAACCATTTTTGGAGTCACTTCGAAGAATGAGTTGTCCTCGGTCGGGAGTTTGTACTTCGATTACGACTCGAACGGGAACCTGACCAGCAGTTTCACCATCAGCGGGACGATTATTATCACCACTTACGGTTACGATGACGAAAACCGGTTGATCAGCGTGGAGACGGACGAGGACACTACGCCCGTCAGCCTGACCACGTTTGTGTATGACGGCTTGGGTCGGATGCGCGAGCAGTTGCAATGGACCAGTTCGGCTGGTGAAGACGTGGTGGTGCATGGGGCCGCAAGCCCGGATATAAGCGGAGGCTGGTCGGAGAGGGGCGGTATTTTCTATATCTATGATGGCAAAAGGGTGATCGAGGAACGCGACACAAACGATACGCCGACCGTCAGCTACACGCGGGGGAATGATTTGAGCGGGACGCTGGAAGGGGCCGGGGGGATTGGTGGAATGCTCGCGCGCTCGTCCAGTTACTCGAGCGGGAGTTTCACGACGAACCTGTATTACCATGCGGACGGGAACGGGAACATCACGTATCTGGTGAACAGCAGCCAGACGCTGGCGGCGAGTTACCGTTATGACCCCTACGGCAACCTGCTCCCTTCCAGCGGCGCCTACGCCACCGCAAACACCTACCGTTTTTCGAGCAAGGAATACAGCCCCAGCACCAGCCTATATATTTACCTCTACCGCTTCTACTCCCCCAGCCTGCAACGCTGGATAAATAGGGATCCAATTCAAGAAATGGGTGGATTGAATTTATATCGGCCAATGGGAAATGATCCGTTAGGCTTTGTGGATCCACTCGGCTTGGACTATCACTATACGCCGCCGGGGTATCTTCCGAGTGGACCCTTCCACTATTTGTCCGGGGACACGGTTTTTGAAACTGGGTTATCTTCAGCAAATAATCTGTTTGCCTGTATTTTTAACGGCGTGGCCTCGGTAGCAAATGCGGCAGGTTCCTTGATCAGTGATACGAAACTGGCACTTATGGACGCCGGTGTGGACCCGCAGAACATCGAGGATGCAAGTATGGGTCTTGCCGTGATGGGTTTTCCAGAAGGGGGCTTGCCGGAATTAGTTCCTCTTGCTGATGCGACGGCTGGGTTGAATGCCGCAGAGAATACAGTAACGCGCTACGTTGGTGCTACAGAGGCCAGAATTGCTCAGGAAACCGGCTTTATTCCTAATGTTGACCGATTTGGTCAGTCAAAGGTGGTTTACGTTACGCCAGAAGCACCCGTGACATCTGCGTCACAGGCAGAAAGCATCTACCAAATTGGGTCCCAAAATCCGATGGGCGCAACGGGTTCTCCGACACATGTCATCGTAGGTAACTCTCAGGGAGTTAGCTTCATCAACGGCGGGAACGTCGCAGGAAGCACTCAGCTAGGCACGGAACTGTTAACGACCGGGAAAATACCCGTGATTAGCGTGAGGCCAATTGGAGGACATTGATATGCCACTAATAAACATAATTCCAAATCGCGTCATAGTCCGTGTGAAAGGTAGTTCACCCGAAGGACTGTGCGTCTGTCTCCGTTTTGAGATGCGCAGCAAAAACAGCTTTAGCTATGTCGTATTTATCGATGATCATGGAACGGCATCGGCACATGCTGAGGAATTTCTAAAAGTCTTTGACGAAGAACGTCAGACTTTCATTATGGACTATGAAGACCCCCGAATTGTTTTTGCGGGTAAAGTTACTGGTAGGGTATTAAGCACGTTAGATTTGCAAAGCGCTTTAGAAGCGTTCCAGATGTTTAAAGGCAAACTCTCTTTCCCTGATAACTACGAATCACGACTCAGAGAAGCATTACGACGGGGGCAAAATCCAGAGGACTATCAGTTGGAGGTGGTGACGATGCAATAGACCTGTATGATTCATAAAGGGGTCACCCATTAGGGCGTGTGTCAACAGGTAAAAAAGTTTTCGTTCCCAATTCATTTTCTTTTCTTGGGTCCTGTGTCTGCTGCCTGAGAGTTCGTTCTACCCGGCACTATTCGAACCCTTCATTTCGTCGGTTTGATTCCGGATCGGCCGTAAAGGGGTCAGGCATGCATAAGTGCATATTTTAAATTATTTCATAAGTGTCGCGGCAGACCGACTGCACAAGTCAGCCCGGCGCAGAGATACCAATACGACGCGTTGAACCGGCTGACGAACATGGTGGACGCGGTGGGGACGACGACTTATACTTACACCAGCGGCGGGTTCCTCTACACGGAGGACGGCCCGTTTGCGAGTGACACGTTGACGAATTATTACAACAACCGTTTGCGCGTGGGCCTGGGTTTGCAGCAGCCCACCGGCTCGTGGACGAACGGCTTCACCTACGACGAAGCCAAGCGGCTGACCAGCGTCACCTCCCCGGCGGGCACGTTCGATTATTATTACGATTCCACGCGGCTCGGTCTGGTGGACCAGCTTTCCTTGCCCAATTCGAGTTATATCACCAATACTTATGATCCCGTGGCCCGGTTGCTGGGGACATTCCTGAAAAACAGCAGCGGCACCACGCTGGACGCGGCCAGTTACGGTTACAACGCCGGGAATCAACGCACGAATTTCCTCAATGCCACCGGAACGAACGTGGCTTACACGCATGATCCCATCGGGCAGTTGACCAGTGCGGCCAGCACGGTGAGCACAGAGAACCGGGGCTACGCGTATGATGCGGCGTGGAATTTGACCAATTTGAATACCGACGGCACGGCCACGACGTTCAGCGTAAACAATGTCAATGAGTTAACGTCGGTGGCCGGGACGACGATCACTTACGACAGCAACGGGAATTTGACGGGGGGGCCCGGCGGCGGGGGCGCTTACAGCTACAGCTTCGATGATGAGAACCGGTTGACGGCGGTGCAGACCAGCTCGACGAACCAGACCACGTTTGCGTACGACGGGCTGAGCCGGCTGCGGGCGCAGTTGCAGTGGGTCTATGGGACAATCGGCATC
>Ga0182013_10000681_pt1 | contig 46810 bp, 40 predicted proteins | sample 612S2MmetaG_FD_120487 | JGI IMG/M metagenome (GOLD analysis project Ga0182013, IMG submission 120487) | Permafrost microbial communities from Stordalen Mire, Sweden - 612S2M metaG | ecosystem: Environmental > Terrestrial > Soil > Wetlands > Permafrost | place: Sweden: Stordalen | collected...
ATCCATCGATGGCCAGCTTCGCAAGATCATGGTGGTTATCAAGATGCGGGGTGGAAATCACGCCAAGGATATTCGCGAATATGAGATCACGTCGAAGGGAGTGATCATTCTGGGCAAACGCCTGGCAAACTATCAGGGCCTTATCAGCGGAATTCCCGTTCATTCGGACCGATCCGACGCGAAGGAAGAGCAGTCACAGGAGCCGGGGATCAGGAATAAACGCTGAGGAAATACCCCGTGCCGCTTGGCTCGACGGTGTCTTAGAGGATGGGCGGGAGTGGTGTCAGAACAACTCAAGAACGACTGAAATCTCTGCCTGAAATTGAACTCGGCGAAAACCGGCGTAAAGAGGACGTGGATTTCAGGCCTTGATCTGCCCCTCGCATTTCAACTGGTTCAAAACTTTGAAACAAGCAAATTGAACTTGAAAGTATTTGAATGGGGATCGACGTCCACAATCGTATTTCTTAGAGTCGTGCCTCTGGCATGCTTGACGACCGCCAGCTCCAACCGCCGTGCAAGTTGGGTTGGTACCAATGAATGGCTTGACCTTCAGGCAAATAGACAAATTTCTGTGGTTTACTGGTGGGCGGATTCTTGGAAAGTTGAATTAAGGTCTCTGGAAGGATTTGTCCCAAAAGTAGTACAGCGGGTAGGTAAACCCGCTGTAAGTGCTTTATTTTGTATTATTGGTGCCGAAGAAGGGACTCGAACCCCCACACCCTTGCGAGTACGTGGACCTGAACCACGCGCGTCTGCCAATTCCGCCACTTCGGCACGGGACACAGATCTAGCACTCTCAGCCAGATCGGCAGCATCTCTGAGTCTCGCAAAAGCGGGCTGCGGTGTCAAATCCGTGAGCCAACTCCAAACCCGGTGGCGGCACCCTTTAACGCGCTGAGAAAAGTAGCCCAAGATCATTGGACAAGTTCCGCAGGCTCAGAGGCTTCCAAGGATTCAGCGCCTTCGATGGTTTCAGCGGCGTTTCAGAGCTTCAAGTTCTTCGAGGGTACGCGGCCAATCCGATCCAAGAAGCCGGGAAAGACTGCGGTCGGCCAGGACCTTTCCGCCGGTCTGGCAGCGGGCACAGTAGTTGGTCTCGTTATCGGCGTAGCGGATGCGCTGGACCTTCGCGCCGCAACGGGGACAAGCTTCTCCAAAGCGACCGTGCACTGCCATCTCGGGACGAAATGCGGTCACCTTTTCAGGGAAGCTCTCCAGCGCCTCGGCGTGCAGACGATCCATCCACACCGCCAGCGTGGAGCGCGTCGCGCTGAACAAGCGCTCCCATTCTTCGGATTTCAGCTTGTGGGTGAGCGCGATGGGCGAAAGCTGGGCCGCATGGAGAATTTCGTCGGAGTACGCGTTGCCGACGCCGGTGATCAGGCGGGGATCGGTGAGGGCGCGCTTCAGGGTCCGGTTCTCCTGGGTAAGCGCAGTGCGAAAGCCGTCGAGGCCGGTGGAGAAGACTTCCACGCCGCCTGGATCGACGGAGCGCAGACCCTCTTCACCCTGGAGCACATGGAGCGAGGCGCGGCGCTTGGAGCCTGCCTCAGTAAGGACCAGCGACCCGGAGGGAAAATCGAAGGCGGCCAGCGCGTTGCGCCCCGCGAGTTTGGCTCCGGGTGGCTTCCAGTGCAAACGGCCGGCAATCATGAGGTGCAGCACCAGCCACAGATCGCCCTCCACACCGATGGCGATGCGCTTGCCGATGCGCCGGAGTTCGCGCACAGGGCGGCCCTCCGCACTGGCGAGGGGCGGGTCGACGGTGCGCAGCAGAAACACGCTGCCCAGCCGTACGCGCTCGAGCGGCTGGTTGAGGATGCGCAGCTCAAGAGCCGTGATGTAGGCGGAGATGTCGGGGAGTTCCGGCATTCACTACAGCTTGCAGCCGATGCTCATGCTTCGGCAAGAAAGTTCTGGTGCTGCGTCAGCCGACGATCGTGTTGTCAATGAGGCGCGTAGCCCCTACCCATGCGGCAAGGGCAAAAAGACTGCCGGGAGCAGCGACTTCTACGGGCTCCAGGGTTGCCCAGTCGACCAACTCGATGTAGTCCACGCGGATCGCGGATTCGACAGCAAGGACTTCGCGTGCGGCGACGATCAGTGCGGCGGCGCGGCGCTCACCTTTGGCGACCAGCGCCTGAGCCTGCCGGATAGCGCGGCTGAGGGCGAGGGCCTGGATGCGCTCGCCAGGACTGAGATAAGCGTTTCGAGAGCTGAGAGCCAGTCCATCGGGCTCGCGGACGATGGGGCAGACCACAATTTCAGTGGCCAGCCGGAGGTCGGCAACCATGCGGCGGAGCACAGCCACCTGGGCTGCATCCTTCTGGCCGAAGAAAGCGCGATCAGCCTCAGAGGCGATGAACAATTTGGCGACCACCGTGGCGACGCCGCGGAAATGGCTGGGGCGCGAACCGCCGTCCAGCCGCTTGCTTAACCCTTCGACCTCGACGAAAGTCGCTGCACCGGCTGGATACAACTCTTCCACCGGGGGTGCGAAGACCGCGCCGGCACCCTCGGCCTGGGCGAGCGCGCAATCGGCCTCGAAAGTGCGAGGATAACGGGCAAAGTCCTCATTGGGACCAAACTGGGTGGGGTTTACAAAGATGCTGACGACTGCTTGTGAGCAGGAAACTTTGGCAGCACGAATCAAGGATGCGTGCCCGGCGTGGAGCGCACCCATGGTAGGCACCAGGCCAATGGTGTTGACGCCATCGGCCCGGTTGGCGATTTTATGGGCGCGAGACCACTGACGCAGCTCGGCTACGGTGCGGAGGATTTCCATCAGGCTTTGCGTAGCGCGTGCAGTTTTTGAGTTGCGTCCTGTTTGAGATCGAGAGCGCGGCGCACCGCTTCAGGCAAATGGTAGCTCTCTTGATCGGACGGAAAGGCGTGGTGTTCTACGTCTTCGCGATAATGTTCGACGGCTGAGCGGATGAGCGCAGCGGCATCGCCATAGCGGCGCACAAACTTGGCCGGTGGCGTGAACGTGAGGTTGAGCAAATCGTGAAAGACGAGGATCTGGCCGTCACAATCCGGGCCTGCGCCGATGCCAATGGTGGGGATCGCTAACTCCGCGGTGATGGCCGCAGCAGCCTCGCGCGGAATACCTTCAAGCACCACCGCGCCGGCGCCCGCCAGGGCTAATGCGTGCGCGTCTGCCTTCAACTGCTCCACACCCGCCGCAGTGCGAGCCTGCACGCGGTAGCCGCCCATGCGGTGTACGCTTTGCGGCGTGAGCCCAAGATGGCCCACGACCGGTATTTCGGCCTCGGTGAGCGCGCGAACCAACTCGATGCGCGGCCCCTCGATCTTGACAGCCTCTGCGCCGGCTTCCTTTACAAAGCGGACTGCGTTGGCGAGGCCTTCGCTGACGGCGCCATGGTAGCTGCCGAATGGCATGTCGGCCACGACCAGCGCGCGGCGCACGGCACGGCGCACGGCCCTGGTGTGATGCAGCATTTCGTCCACAGTGACGGCCAGGGTGTTCTCGTGGCCCAGAACTACCATGGCCAGCGAATCGCCCACCAACACAAGATCAATTCCGGCCTCGTCCAACAGGCGCGAGGTCGAGTAGTCATAAGCGGTGAGTGCAGAGATGGGCTTGCCCTGGCGCTTCATCTCAGCCAGTGCGGGCATGGTGACTCTTGTGATGGGTGTACCGGCGGCCGAAACTCCACCTTCGGGGAAGTTCGTGAGGCTCATGTTTTCTCCAGTGCCGCTCCGTCAACCCAGGATGCGACCCGAACTAGCCGAGTATACGCCCCGAGACGGCACCCGATAAACGCGCCTGTCCCACGTTGCGGGCTGCCCGTCAGGGTTCGACGCAGCGTATCTTCTGGCGCGAGTTCTTGCCGCTTAGCCCCTCTGCGTCGCACACTGGTAGATGGAATGCTTTCTCCACTGGCTACAGAGATTTACGCTGGGCTTGGCATCGCAGCCGGACTGGGTCTGGCGGCGGGCGGGTGCGCGTATGCGGCGATGTGGCCCGGCTCGCGCATCTTTGGGCGAGTGCTGATTGCGCCGGCCCGGCCCGGGGAACTGGCGCTTACCTTCGACGACGGGCCCAACCCGGCCTGGACGCCGCGTTTGCTCGACGTCCTCGCCGGCCATGGTGTGCGGGTTACGTTCTTTATGGTGGGCCGGTACGCGCAGGCCGAACCGGAGCTGGTGCGGCGCGTCGCGGAGGCAGGCCACCTGGTTGGGAACCACTCCTGGAGCCATCCCAACCTTGCGCTCACCGCACCTGGCCGCGTGCGCGAGGAACTGGTGCGGACCAAAGAAACTCTGGAGCAGATAACCGGCCAGCCGGTACGCTACTTCCGCCCGCCGTTTGGCGCGCGCCGGCCCGATGTACTGAACACGGCGCGCCGGCTGGGAATGACGCCCGTGCTGTGGAACGCAATCACATCCGACTGGAGCGAGCCCTCGGCGGACCTGATTGCGAAACGATTGATGCAGAAGATCGACCGGAACCACCGGCGGGGCTGGGCCACCAACATCGTGATGCACGACGGCAGCCACCTGGCACTGGGCGCGAACCGAGGGCCGTCTGTAACCGCAGCCGACCAATTGATCACACGCTATAAGGACCAGTGCCGGTTTGTGACGCTGGATGCGTGGAGTTAGAGCGAATATCCGGTTATACCGGTCTCAAAGGCCCCGCGCGCTGCATCAATCGTCGCCTGGACTTCGGCATCCCCGTGCGCCGTACTTAAAAAAGCAGCTTCAAACTGGCTGGGCGGCAGCCAGACGCCCTGGTCCAGCATGGCGCGATGGAAGCGGCCAAAAGCGGCCGTGTCGGATCTTGCGGCCTGGTCATAATTGGTTACTGGGCCGGGGGTAAAGAACCAGGTCCACATCGAGCCTACGCGGTTGAGGGTGAGGGAAACGCCGGCGCGGGCGGCTTCAGCGGCCACACCCTCGGCGACGGCCCTGGCTGTGGCTTCAAGGCGCGGATAGACTTGGGCGGCATTGTGCTGCAGGTAGCTGACCGTGGCGATGCCGGCGGCCATGGCGAGCGGATTGCCGCTGAGGGTACCGGCCTGATAGACGGGGCCGAGCGGGGCGAGCAAATCCATGAGAACGCGTTTGCCGCCGAAGACGCCCACAGGCAGACCGCCGCCCACGATCTTGCCGAGGGTGACCAGGTCGGCATCGATGCCGTAGAGCTCAAGCGCGCCGCCAAGCGCCACTCGGAATCCGGTCATGACCTCATCCACGATGAACACTGTTCCTTCGCGGGCGGTAAGGGCACGCAAGCCGGCGAGGTAGCCGGGCGCAGGCGGGATACAGCCTGCGTTGCCCACTACGGGCTCAAGAATGACGGCGGCGATGGCCTTAGGGTGGGCAGCAAAAGCGGACTCAACCACGGAGAGATCGTTGTAGGGCAGAGCGAGTGTGAGGTGGGCTACTTCCTCTGGCACACCGGCTGAACCAGGAATGCCGAAGGTCGCCACGCCGGAGCCGGCTTTGACCAGCAGGCCGTCGGCATGGCCGTGGTAGCAGCCCTCGAATTTGACGATGATCTTGCGGCCGGTGGCGGCGCGGGCCAGCCGGATGGCCGACATGGTGGCCTCAGTGCCGGAACTGACGAAGCGCAGCTTTTCGATGGCGGGGTAGCAGGCAACGACACGCTCGGCCAGGTCGGCCTCGCCGGCTGTGGAGGCGCCAAAACTGGCCGAATCGCGCGCGGCCCGTTGAATGGCCTCGACCACCGGTGGAAAGGCGTGGCCCAGAATCATCGGTCCCCACGAGCCAAAGTAGTCGATATAACGGTTGCCGTCGGCATCGGTGAGCCATGCGCCCTGGGCTCGTTCGACAAAAGGCGGTGCGCCGCCCACCGCGCGAAAGGCTCTTACCGGCGAGTTCACGCCGCCGGGAAAAAAGTGCTCCGCACGCTGCTGGAGCGCATGGGAACGGGTGCGGGCGGCAGTTGAGACGTGGGCGCTCATAATGGTTCCAGTATAGAGGCCGAAGACCTTGTGCATGGGGCGAATTGAATCTCTGTGTTCCGTACGTGCATCCCGTTGATGGTGAGCAGTTTTAAGGAACTCGGCGGCCGCATGCTGGTCATCTTCGATGGCCGCTGTGGCTTTTGCAACCGGTCGGTGCGGTGGTTCCTGACCCGCGACCGTCAGGACCGGCTGCGCTTTGCGCCCTCCGAGTTGGCGCAAGTGGCAGGTATCCTGACGAGGCACGGGTTCAGCGCATCGGACGCGGCGACGGACCCTGGCACAATTCTGGTGGTGCGCGACCCCGGCGGGCCGCTGGAACAAATCTGGGTTCGCTCAGATGCGGTGGTGGCGTTGCTGCATGAACTCCCGCGCCCCTGGCCGGTGGTTGGGAGCGCGTTGCGCTGGGTGCCGCGTGACGTGCGCGACCTGGGCTACCGTTTCATTGCCCGGTGGCGCTACTGCATCTGGGGACGGCTGAAGAGCTGCCCCGTGCCCACGCCGGAGGAACAGGCGCGGTTTCTTTAGCTCTTTCGAGTAACCCGCGCAGCGGAAGCGGCGATCACGACGCCGACAATCTCAAGAACGATGGCAATGCCGATCAAAAAGCCGCGCAGAAAATCATGCGAGAGCGGCCCGGTGTGCGCTGCCGGGGAAGAAGCGCCGGGCCAAGCGACGCCAACCACAATGAGCATCAACCCAATGGTGACAAACATCATGGCCACCGGCACTTTCGCCGCGGCGTCTTGCTCGTTGCGCTTGAGCAGATGGCGGAGGATCATGGTTCTGGCTCCAATCTCAACCCGAAATGGCACAACCGTACAACAAATCTAACCTGAAATCGATTTTGGATGGAGTGGTTAGACTTGCTTTTCGCGGCAGCGCCTGGCAAAGCGGAGCGCGAAGAGGTTGATGACGATCGAGAGTCCGAGCTGAAAGCCGGACACCGCGTGGAGCCAGTTGCGACCAATATTGCCGGAAGGGTGAACGAAAAGGATCAACAAGAGGCCAGTCGCCAGAGACAGATTCGCGATGGCGATCTGCCGCCTGGCCTTAGGGTCGAGATTTCGACGGGCAATGCTCATCCCAATTCTGCTTCGAGGATACTCGACAAACGAGAATGCGGATGAGAATCCCTTCAAGTTTTGAACAGCGCTGGGTGAATGGAACGTGCCGCGGCGGGGTCAAATCCTGCTAGAATCGTCATTTCCGGCTACCAAGGCCGCTGATTATTCCATCCTCAGAAAGTCCTCATTGTGCCCGACGAACCCAAATCCAAGCCAGTAACCTACGCCGACGCCGGTGTTGACATCAGTAGCGGCGACCGCGCCAAGGAACGCATCAAGTACCTGGCGCAGAAGACCTTCAATCGCAACGTGTTAGGCGGCATCGGGGGCTTTGGCGCGCTTTTTCGGCTCGACATGCAGAGGTGGAAGAATCCCATCCTGGTGAGCTCAGCCGATGGGGTGGGCACCAAGCTGAAGGTGGCTTTCGAGATGGGCCTGCACCGCACCGTGGGCGCAGATCTGGTGAACCATTGCGTCAACGACATCGCTGTGCAGGGCGCAACGCCGTTGTTTTTTTTGGATTACCTGGCCACCGGCAAGCTGGATGCAGAGGTGACCGAAAGCGTGGTCACCGGGCTGGCCGATGCCTGCAAGGCCAACGGCTGCGCCCTGATTGGCGGAGAAACAGCGCAGATGCCCGGTTTCTACTCCGACGGAGAGTACGACCTGGCCGGTTTTATTGTGGGCGCGGTCGACCGTGACAAGATGGTCACCGGCGCGGGCATCAAGGCCGGTGACGTCCTGATCGGACTGCCCTCGACCGGGCTGCACACCAATGGCTATTCGCTGGCGCGCAAGCTGCTGTTTGAAGTGGCCGGATACAAGCCCTCGCAGTACGTGACCGCCATCAAGGAAAAGGCCGGCACGGCGCTGATGAAGACCCACCGCAGCTACCTGCACGTGATTCAAAAGCTGGTGGCGGCGGAGTTGACTACAGGGATGGCCCACATTACCGGCGGCGGCATCACGGAGAACCTGCCCCGCATTCTGCCCAAAGGCGCAGCGGCACAAATAGAACTGGGCTCGTGGCCGGTGCTGCCGATCTTTGAACATCTGCGCGCGCTGGGCCAGGTGTCGCAGGATGAGATGATGCGCACCTTCAACATGGGAGTTGGACTGATCGCGGCCATTCCCGCAGCCAAGTTTACGCGCGCCAAGAACTTGCTGGATCGAGCCGAAGAGAAGTTCTATGTAGTCGGGCGCGTGGTAAAGGGCGAGCGGCGGGTGCAGTACACGTGAGCGAAGACGTCCATCCTCTGCGGCTGGGAGTCCTGATTTCCGGGCGTGGCTCGAACTTCAAATCCATCGCACAGTCTATTCGAGAGGAACGGCTCAAGGGGGTGGAGATTGCGGTCGTGATCTCCAATGTAGCCGAGGCCGGCGGGCTGGCTATCGCGCGCGAGTTGGGCCTGCCCACCGCGATTCTTGTCTCCAGGGGCCGCTCGCGCACCCAGCACGACGCCGACATGATCGCTTGCCTGAGGGAGCACCATGTGGACCTGGTTTGCCTGGCGGGCTACATGCGGCTGCTTTCAGCGGAGTTCATCGCCGCGTTCTCTAATCGCATCCTCAACATTCATCCCTCGCTGCTGCCTGCCTTCCCCGGCCTCGACGCGCAACAACAGGCCTTCGATTACGGCGTCAAAGTGGCCGGCTGCACAGTCCACTTTGTGGATGAGCATCTGGACCACGGAGCCATTGTGCTGCAACGGGCGATTCCGGTGCTGGAAGAGGATGATGCGCACTCGCTGGCCGAACGCATCCTGGTTGAGGAACATATCGCCTACAGCGAAGCCATCGCCCGCGTCGCCAGCGCGATGTATGAGATTCGCGGACGGCGTTACGTGAGACGGAACCCAGACTAAGACGACGAGAAGGCCGATCGCTGAGTGCTCCTGGCGTGCCAGGGCGATGCACTGGCCGAGAGCGTTGACTATGTCAAGTAGCCGATCACGCGATGCCTATCAATGCCATTGATTCCATGCTTGTTAGCCAATCTAACCGCTTTGCTGAAGATATACTCCCGATTGCCTAGCCTTAAGGAGTAGCCAGACAAGCGGCGGATATGCCGCGCCCGGCGAATGTGTACGCCCTCCCCTCGCAGCAATTCCCGAGTTTAGTGTGATCCGCGTCGCAGAGGATGAGTGGCTCTTTCATCGAACAAAAGAGCCGCCCATCGAAGCTCTGCGAGCCTGCTTGACCCTGTGGACTGCCGTGAGGGAGGACACCGGGGCGCGGGACCGTCTTTGTCTGCGCGTCAGCGGCTCTCTGCTGCGGACCTGCCGAAACCACGGCACACCCAGCCTGAGAGCCGCCCTAACCCAAGTCGGCGGCCGGCCCTCGAAAGCCGCATGGCGCCGACCAGAAAAGGAACCATCGTGATGGCTAATATCCTGGTAAATATCGAGAAGGGCATTGAAATCGGAGCTGAGGACGCCTTGAAGTGGCTCACTGGCGCCGACAAAGCCTTGCACGCGGCGCCCGCAGTTGTTGCTGCGCTTGCCACCCTGGTGGGCGCCGTGGAAAAGCCCATGTCTGAGCTTGCCGGCGCCGCCGCCAACCCCCTGAATATCGCCCTTGACATTCAGACGGTAACCGACCTGAAGGCCGCATGGCCCGAGGTGAAGGCGTTCCTGACCACCCTGGGCGTCAAGTTCTAAAGCTAGACACCATGGGCCGCTCCACCCGGCGCGGCCCATCGGAGTGCAACCTGGAACCTGTCTTTACGTATTTACGCCCCGTGCTTCTCCCAGAATCAACTTGAAAGTCATTTGCTTGCGGCCACGCAGAATGGATACGCTGACCGTGTCCCCGGCCTGATGCTTGTCCATGATTGCGCTGATGTCCTGTGGATCGGCTACCTGCTGTCCATCAATGGCCACAATCAGGTCTCCGCCAAGCATGATGGGAGTGTTGCCCACATATGCCTGTTCATTTCCTCCATGAAGTCCAGCCCGTTCGGCCGCCCCGCCGGGAATCACGCGCTGAATCAGTACGCCGTAGTCGGAAGCGAGGCCTATCTGCTCGGCCAGGTCGGGACCAATCGCGAAGGACACAATGCCCAGCGAAGGCCGCTTGACGCGCCCGTAGCGAGTGAGGTCGCCCAGGACCGCCTTAGCCGTGTTGATGGGAATGGCAAATCCGATGCCCGAGCTTTGGTCCGCGCCGTTGGAGGCGATCATGGTGTTGATGCCGATGACCTCGCCGCGAGAGTTAAGCAGCGGCCCACCGGAGTTGCCGGGGTTGATAGCCGCATCGGTCTGGATGGCATCTTCAATGGGCGCGCCGTCAGCGTTTTTAATGGAACGGATGGAACTGATGATGCCGCGGGTCATGGTGCCGCTGAGGCCGAAGGGATTGCCGATGGCGTAGACCTTCTGGCCTACAGACAGGCTTGAGGAATCGGCCAGTGTGACTGGTTCGAGGCCGGGCGCGTCGATTTGCAACAGCGCCAGGTCGTGAACCTTGTCAGTGCCCACGACTTTGGCGGAGTAGCTGCGCTTGTTGCTCAGCTGCACTTTAATTCCGCGGTTGGCTCCCTCGACGACGTGGTAGTTGGTGAGCACGTGGCCTGACTTGTCAAGCACGAAGCCGGAACCCTGGCCCTGCTGCGGGACCGCGCCATAAAAGAAGTTGAAGACCAGCGTGGTGGAGGTGATGTTGACCACCGAGGGCAGCACGCGCTTGTAAATGGCGATGTTGTTTTGCTCTTCGGCATCGTAGGCAGGCGCAGCGTCAGCCTCGGTCAGCTCCAGCGGGGACCGGCTGCCGTGCACATTGAAGAGCGACCAGTCGCCCAATCGCGAGGGAAGATGCGTAGTGAGATACCAAAATCCACCCACCAGCAGGACAATCAGCAAAAGCCGGCGCAATCTCATGGTTGTAGACCTGCAAACCTTTCCTTAATGGATGCGGCTCCGCCACGACTCGATTCCATGAGGGAAGAGCCGGGGCTGCTGCTTCCTATTTTAAAGACTCATCCGTCAGGAATTTGTTGCTCTCTGCCTTCAGCCGCCGCCACAGGTCTTCAACCTGAGCGCGGAGCATGATTTTGTCCCCTGCATTCTCCACCAGGTAATCGGAGCGAGCAGCTTTCACGTCGTCTGGAATCTGGTGCGCCAGCCGGGCGCGGGCATCCGCCTCGGCAGACTCGCGCGCGACACCCGTGGAAGCTTGCCGAGCGGCGTAACGAGCGATCTTCACTTCATCCGGCGCCGTAACCACCACGACGCGGTCCATCCGCCGGCGCCAATCGGCCAACACACCCTCGCGTTCGCCACGGGCGTGGGCGTCGCGCTCCACTTCAAAAATCAGCGCCGAGACCACCACGGCCACTGCCGCCGGGTCGCGCGCAAAAACCTCGTTCATCCAGCGCCGCTGAACTTCAATTACCGCCGGATGCACGATAGCATTCAGTTCGTTCAACCGCCCCCCCTGAAAGGCCAACTCGGCCAGACGGGCACGGTTCAAGTGGTCCTCGGGGCCCACTACTTCCGGACCAAATACTCGCACAATTTCGTCATACACCGGGTGACCCGGCTCCATCAGCGTGCGGCCAAGCTCGTCCGCTTCAATGACTTCCGCGCCCAGCTCACGCAAAATGCCCGCGACAGTGCTCTTGCCGCTTCCCAGGCCTCCGGTGAGACCGACCCTCAGCATGGCCTAAAGCCCCCGCCGCATTTTGGCTGCGCTCACCGTGTTCGCCATCAGCATGGCAATGGTGAGCGGGCCTACGCCGCCAGGGACGGGCGTATATGCCCCTGCCAACTCGAAGGCCCTGGGGTCCACGTCGCCCACTATGGTCGATCCGCGCTTGGCAAACGCCGCCTCGCGCCGGACGTTGCCCTTGAAAAAGCGGTCGAATTCCTCGCGCGTGTTCAGCCGATTGATGCCCACATCAATGATGGTTGCGCCGGGCTTCACCATCTCCGGCGTGATGTATCCGGGCCGTCCGATAGCGGCTACCAGGATGTCGGCCTCCCGTGTGACGGCAGCCAGATCACGGGTCTTCGAGTGGCAAATGGTTACCGTGGCGTTCTGATGCAGCAGCAACATAGCCACGGGCTTGCCCACAATGTCGCTGCGGCCTACCACCACCGCATGCCGGCCGGCGATCGGAATCCCGCTGCGCTTGAGAATCTCGATCACACCCGCCGGTGTGCAAGGCGCCAATGCGGGCCTTCCCGCCTGCAGGCGTCCGGCGTTTACGGGATGAAAACCGTCCACATCCTTGTCCGGCGCGACGGCATCGAGAAGCGCTTTGACGTCGACCTGCTTGGGCAGAGGCAACTGGATGAGAATGCCGTCGATATCGTCACGGTGGTTCAGCGCTGCCACGAGGTCGAGCATCTCTTCCGTCGTCACCGTATCGGGCGGGGTAATCAATTCGCTGAAGAGCCCAAGGTCGGCACAAGTCTGCACTTTGCTGCGGACGTAAATCTCCGACGCCGGCGTATGCCCCACCAGCACCGCGGCCAGCCCGGGCCGGATGCCTTTGAGGGCCAGCGACTTCACTTCTTCCGCCACTTCCTGCTTGATCGCTGCTGCAATGGCCGCGCCGTCGAGGATTTTTGGCATCATGCACTCCAAAGATCCATCGTATAGCTTCGTGCTCTGGTGGAACACACCAAGGGGCAGCGGCGAAACACAGAATCCTCTTTACTTCCAATATGATTGCCGGGTTATGCTTGCTCATGCTTCCCCGGCGGTCGAGTCCTGGCGTTCTCGTTGCGGCTTTGTTTTGTGCCCTCTGCACGGCTTTGTCACATGCGGAGCAGACGCATGCTGCCTCCGTGCCGGCCGTTCCCGTGCTGGTTGTGGACAACCTGGGGAAGGGTGCGGCACCTCTCGATGGGCCGTGGCAGTTCCACCCGGGCGATGATCCGGCCTGGGCTGCAGCCTCCTTCGACGACTCCAGCTGGGGCAGGTGACTGGCGATAAGCCATTGGGGCTACAGGGACATCCTAGTTTCGAGGGCTACGGATGGTACCGCCGGCATATCACGCTTTCACCGGCCCCCGGAACCTCGGCTGATTTTGCGCTGCTCATTCCGGCCGTCGACGACGTTTACGAACTCTATTGGAACGGTGTGCCCATAGGGCATCTTGGCGCTATGCCGCCGCATTGGGTCTGGTACTCCGGCGTCCCGGCGCAGATATACGGCCTTGGGCCGGCGCGGACCGGAGTGCTTGCTGTGCGCGTGTGGAAGACGCCGCTCTTTTCGACTGACGACGGCACTGCGGGTGGGTTTGAGTCAGTGCCCATGGTGGGCAGCAGCGATGCCATCGCAGCCATCAAGGGCAACCTGGACTTCGAGTGGCTGCGCCGGCAACAGTTTCGGTTCGGCCTGACGTCACTCTTCGGCCTGGTGGCAGTTCTGAGCCTCTTCGCCTGGGTACGCGACCGTCGGCAATGGCTCCTTTTCTGGATGACAGTCTTTGCGCTGAACCTGGTTCTGGAGCTCTTTCTGGGCGGCATGCGCCTGCCTTACTCGGCTGCCGTGTTGACCACTCTTAGCCAAATAGAGATTTCGGTTCGCGAGCTCTCTCTGTGGTTCCTTCTACTCTGGCTCCTTGATCTGCAGGATGATCGAAAGCTTTCTTCGCTGACGCGGAAAGCCGCCCTGCTCAGCGTCACCGCCAGCACACTCGACGGGTTCCTGATTCTGCTTTACCCGTGGCTTTTCAGTAAAGTCCAGACCCAGATCATCGATGCAGTTCTGACGCCCTGGATCATCGCGTTCGAGGCAATCCCGGCGGTGCTGGTGGCCTACGCTTTTATTCATCGCAAACGGCTCGACTCTGCCCGCTGGGCGGTTGCCGCAGTCGCATTCAGCAACGCGATGATTTACTTTGTGCAGAACATTGCTGCGCAGGGCCCGCGCTATACGCATTGGACCCTGGCCAACAAGATGATTGCGCCCATGTTTACCGTGGTAGGCAACCCGATCAACATCATCGCCCTTTTCCGCACGCTTCTGTTTCTCTCCATCGTCTACGCGGTCATCCGCTATTCCATTGAGAATCGCCGCCGCCAGGCCGCCCTGGAGCAGGAGTTTCAGAATGCCCGCGAACTGCAACAAGTTCTTGTGCCCGATACGCTGCCGGTGGTTCCAGGCTTCACCTTGACCAGCGCCTATCGGCCGGCGCAGGAGGTGGGCGGTGACTTCTTTCAGATCATTCCCCTTGAAGGAGGGTCGACACTGGTCATCCTGGGCGACGTCAGCGGCAAGGGACTGAAGGCGGCCATGGCCGTTTCGCTCATTGTGGGTGCGGTGCGCGCCCTGGCCGACGACCATCCGGGTCCGGCCCGGCTGCTGACCCAGCTCAATCGGCGCCTCTGCGGTCGCATGCAGGGCGGATTTGCCACTTGCCTCATCCTGCTTCTCAAGACCGATAACACCTGCGTAGTGGCCAGCGCCGGCCATCCGGCACCCTTCTTCAACAAGCATGAAATCGATCTACCGGGTGCATTGCCGCTGGGCATTTCGCCGACGGCCAGCTATGCAGAGTCCGTGGTCAACGTGAGCGCCGGAGACCACATTGCCCTTTATACCGACGGGTTGCTTGAAGCACGCAGCCAGACCGGCGAACTCTATAGCTATGCGCGGCTGGAAAGCCTCTTCGCCACCAGACCCAATGCCGCCCAGGCGACGGAAGCGGCGATCAACTTCGGCCAGGACGACGACATCACGGTGCTGACACTGACCCGGCTGGAAACCGGCCAGGAACCGATCGCGTTACACCTGGCTTCCGGCGTCCAGGCTGACTGAGCTCCAGTCAGATCGGGTGATCGAGCGACATCGCTGACCCAAACTCCATTGCAGTTTTTGCTGTGTACACGCCGCGTTCTCAGACGGTTCTGCGATCCACGTCACATCAACTGGTGATCTATCTCACATACAGTTGTCGCCTTCTGGCGCGTACGCTTCGATCACAAGAAGAATGATCTGGATCACATGAGGCTGGCTCGCCAGCCCTGCCACCAGCGCCTTCAAGGAGATTGGGCCGGATGAGTGTCTTCAAGGATGCAGGACACCTTTTTCGATTTGCGGGGCTCTTCGTTCTCGCCTTTATCGTATTTTGGGCGATTCGTGGCTATGTCGTCCCGAAGTCCTTTGGTCAGTACGGCCATTATCGTGGCAATGCTATCGGTGAGATTGCGGCCCGTTCGGTTCACTTTGCCGGCCACGACACATGCGAAACCTGCCACACAGATGTGCTGGATGTGAAGAAGAACGGCAAGCACGCGCACGTGAATTGCGAGGCGTGCCACGGAGCGCTGGCAAAGCATGCCGACGATCCCGCATCCGTGACACCGCCCAAGCTGGATACGGCGGTGTTGTGCGTTCGCTGCCACGCCACCACAGCCGCGAAGCCCAAGGGCTTTCCACAGGTTTCGGCTGAGGAGCACTCCACGGGCCTGCCTTGCGAAACCTGCCACCAGCCGCACAGTCCGGCGATGGTTGCGGGAGGTGCGAAATGAATATATCCCGGCGTCAAATGCTGATTCTGTTGCCGGCCGCGGCGGTTGCCTGGAAGTCGGTGCTGGCTGGAACCCCAGAGTCCTCGCCGAACTACAAGATGTCAGAGCACTGGTGGAGCATGTTGATCGATATCTCCAAGTGCATCGGCTGCGGCAATTGCGTAAGGGCCTGCCAGACTGAGAATGATGTACCCGACGGATACTTCCGCACATGGGTGGAGCGCTACCACGTCTCGGACGAGAATATGACCAACCCTGAGGTCATTTCGCCCGACGGCGGCAAGGAAGGGTTCCCTGAAGCGAAGGAAGACGGGGGCAAGTATTTCTACGTGCCCAAGCTCTGCAACCAGTGCGCGGATTCGCCTTGCACGCAGGTTTGTCCGGTGGGCGCGACATTTGTGACCCCGGACGGCGCGGTGCTGGTGGACCAGACATACTGCCTTGGTTGCGCCTATTGCGTGCAGGCCTGCCCCTATGGCTGCCGTTACATTCATCCACAGAAGAAAGTTGTGGACAAATGCACGCTCTGCTACCACCGAATCACCAAAGGACTCACGACCGCGTGCTGTGAGGCGTGTCCCACCGGGGCGCGCCAGCTTGCAGACCTGAAGAACCCGAACGACCCCATCCATGCATTCCTGAAGACACACAGTGTGCAGGTGCTGAAGCCGCAGATGGCCACCGGCGCCAAGGTCTTCTACAACGACCTGGATGGATCGGTACGGTAGTGGCGGATTTGACGATGGAGCGCAATCAGGAGACAGGTGACGGCTATGAGCGGTGTTGAAGGCTTCATGTATCCCAACGAGATCGAGCTTCATTGGAGCGTGCTGATCGTTTTGTATCCCTACATCACGGGATTGGTGGCCGGCGCGTTCATTCTGGCATCGCTGGAACGAGTCTTTAACGTGGAGGCGGTCAAGCCCACCTACAGACTGGCGCTGCTTACAGCGCTCTCATTTCTGCTGGTAGCGCCCTTGCCGCTGCAATTGCACCTCGGCCATCCGGAGCGGTCACCGGAAATGTACTTTACCCCGCACAGCACATCGGCCATGGCGATGTTCGGTTATGTATACCTGTGGTACCTGATGGCGGTGCTGGTCTTTGAGATTTGGCTCGATTACCGTCGCGATATCGTGTTGCTTTCGCAAAAGACCAAAGGCATGACACGCTGGATCTACACGATCATGACCCTGGGCTCCAGCAACATCAGCAAGCGCTCTCTGCATATTGACGAGCGGGTTGGCTGGGTGGTGACGCTGGTCGGTATTCCCTCGGCTTTTCTGCTGCACGGGTATGTTGGATTCATCTTTGGCTCCATCAAGGCAAATCCCTGGTGGTCGTCGCCGCTGATGCCGGTAGTCTTCATCTTTTCTGCCATGGTATCGGGCATAGCCGGGGTCATGGTGATCTACATGGCAACCACGAAGCTGCGCGGCAGAAAGATTGACATGCGCTGCGTGGACACCATCGCGATGTACCTGTTCTACACGTTCATTATCGACTTCAGCCTGGAGATGCTCGACCTGATTCACCGCATCTACGAGGCCGATGAATCGTTCCGCAGCCTGGACTTCATGGTGCACAGCAAGCTCTTCTTCTCGCAGATCGTGCTCCAGATTGGCTTGGGTACCCTCGTTCCGCTGATCCTGCTGGGGCTGACGCAAGTGGCAAAGCTGCCCGAGCTGGCGCGCAAGCGCATCTATTCCTTCGCCGGCGCTCTCACGCTGATCGGCATCTTCGCCATGCGCTGGAATGTGGTGATTGGCGGACAGTTGTTCTCAAAGAGCTTTCTCGGATACACGACCTACAAAATGAGCCTGGTGACCAAGGAGGGATTGATTGTTGCGGTGGGGCTCACCCTGCTTCCGCTAGGTATTTTGTGGGTACTGGTGAAGCTGTTGCCTCCATGGCCGGAAGACCACGCGACCCAGGGAGCTGCCGCGGATTAGCAATAGACCTGCCTGGGATGTGGCCGCCGATCGGATGGAAACCATGAACGATCTTTCCGAAACGCTGGAACTGCTTTCAACTCGTATCGACGCGCTGGAGAAGCGTCTCGATGCCCTGGAGCATCCCTCTGCCGCGCTTGTCGAGCCCTTTGCGCTTCCGCAGGCCGCACCCGCCGCGGCAGCGACTGTCGACGAGAACCCGATCGATCAGACTAGTGGAGCTTTTGCGGTGTTTGGCAAAGCCATGCTCGGCATTGCCGGAGCTTACGTCCTTCGCGCCGTAGCAGAGTCGAGCCTGGTTTCAGGCCATGTGATTGCTGCCGTTGCCATCGCCTACGCAGTGGCGTGGCTTGTGGTTGCGACGCGAGTATCCGCTGGGGCATATTTCGCGGGCGCCGTCTATGCGGCAACTTCTTCCATGATTCTGACTCCCATGCTGTGGGAGTTGACTCTGCGCTTCAAAGTGTTGTCGCCGGAGTGGGCTGCGGGCGTGCTTGGCGGGTTCGTGGTTGCGGCCGCCGTGCTTTCATTGACCCGCAATCGGTTGCCGGTCTTCTGGGTAGCACAAGGAACGGCAGCCGCCGCTGCCCTTGCTTTATCCATCGCTACCCACGCAATGGCGCCCTTCATCGCCGCACTGTTGTTAATGGTGCTGGTGTGCGAATTCGCAAACGTCCGCCGCCGCACACAGCCCGTTCGGCCGCTGGTGGCTGCGCTTACCGACGTTGCCATCTGGGCGCTGATCTTTGTCTATAGTGGCGCGCTGAGCACGCGGGCGGATTATCCGGCGTTGGGAACGGCGTCCCTCGTGGCTCCTGCCTGCCTCCTGTTACTGATCAATGCGGTAAACATTGCCATCAGGACCGCACTACTGGGGCAGAGCATCACCATCTACGAGACAGTCCAGGCCGTGATCGCCTTTCTGCTGGCTGCCTCGAGCGTGCTCTATTTCGCACCGCACTCCGGGGCCATCGTCATGGGCATCGCCTGCCTAATTCTGTCTGCGGCAAGCTATGCGGCGGCCTTCGTTCGCTTCCGTCCATTGGCGGCACAGCGCAACTTTCGCGTCTTTGCTGCCTGGAGCGCTGGGCTGCTGCTGGCCGGCGTGCTGTGGGGCTTGCCGGCGGAATGGATACCGGCCTGTCTTGGACTGGCGGCCCTGGCGGCCATCGTTCTCGGAGTCCGGATGGAGTGCATGACGTTGGAGTTCCACGGTGTGATTTACCTGGTAGCGGCGGCCACCGCTTGCGGTCTGCCGGAGTACGTACTTCGCTCACTGGCGGGTCCGCTACCTCCACAACCGCCATGGAGCATCCTGCTGGTAACTGTCTGCGCCATACTCTGCTATGCAGCCGCCAAGGAGCGCCAGGGAGAGGCGTGGAGACAGCAAATCCTTCACCTTGTTCCCTCGCTGCTGGCGGCCTGCTCGAGCGCCGCGTTCCTGGTCCAGAGTCTGTTGCAGCTGGCCGCGCTCACTATTACCATCGACGTCTTCCACGTTGCCTTTATTCGCACCCTCACACTCTGTTCCGTGGCTCTTGCACTGGCCTTTGGCGGAACTCGGTGGCGGCGCCTGGAGATGACGCGGATCGCCTACGCTGCACTGGCTTTTGTAGCGGCAAAGCTGCTGTTTGAAGACCTGCGCCACGGCCGCATGGAGTTTATCGCCGCCTCCATCTTTCTATTTGCCGTCACGCTCCTTGGGGTACCACGCCTGGCGCGCATGGGAAACAGAGCATAGGGGTGCTGGATCCTGGATTGTTTCTGCGCACGAAAGTTCCGGTTCACACCGGACAGGCCGAGGCCTCCCAAAGCTACGAGCGGCACGTGGCTGGACCAGGGCACACCTCGGAAACAACCGGTAAGAGAGCCGGAAATATGCGGGAAATTTCAGGCAAATAGCGAGGCGGCTGGCCGGTGAGCTCCACCGAATTCGCCGGACCCGCGCCCCGGTTTCCGCCTGGTTGGGCACCGGGCAGGGCGACCCGCAACCCACTTTCTCTCCGATTTAACCCTATAGAAATTCAGCACCTTGCCGACATAGTTTCCAGGGAGTGTTCTGCCTATTTTCGTTGCGCGAAGGACTGTGACGGGAGCTGAGGCGTCTGGTCCCGGACTGGATCGCGTCGAAAGAGGGATCGAGAATGGAAGCCAGGTTGCAAACGAATGACGCTGTTGGGCTGCCGTTGGCCCTTCTCCGGTTGCCACCGTTGCCCCAGGTTGCCCTTCGAGTATTGCAGTTGGCCGCCAACGAAAATGTGCAATTGCACCAGCTCAGCGAGCTCATATCGTCTGACCCGGCGCTGGCCAGTGAAGTTCTTACCATCGTGAATTCCCTGGCTTATGCGCCCCGCTTTCCGATCAGCAGCATTCTGCAGGCCATTGCGGTGATGGGCGCTAATCATCTGCAGGGTCTCTGCCTTACGGTCGGCGTAAGGGGATATCTGGGCCGCTCGCTCTGCCACCCTTGCATGAAGGCAATGTGGCGCCACAACCTGGCCTGCGCGGCCATTGCCGAGCAGCTGGCTTCAGCCGGGTTTATGGACCGTGACACTGCGTTCACCTGCGGTGTAATGCACGATATTGGGCGCATGGCGCTTGCCGTCGTGCGGCCGCAAGACTACTCGAAGCTGCTGGCAGCGCACATTGGCGATGCAGCCAGCATGCTTGAGCACGAACGCGCAGTCTTCGGAAAGGACCATTGCGAGATTGGAAGACAGCTGATTGACGAGTGGAATCTGCCCGAGGACTTTGAGCCGATCGTGGCCGAACATCATGTTCCCCGGAAGAAAGGTGGTCCTTGGGATATGCCGGAATTGATCGGCTTGAGCTGCCGCATGGCTGACGCCGCCGGATTTGCCGCGTTTCCGGCGTGTCAAGCGATCCCCTTCGCCGATCTTCTTGAAGAGCTTCCTGAGCGGGAGCACAGGCTCTTCCACTCGGGTGTCGATTCGCTGGCCTTTGAAGTTTCCAAGAAGATCAACGCCATCGAGTCCATTTGACCGGCTCGGTGCTTCTGACTTTTATTCCCGCTTTGCCCTACTTTGCCTCCGCGTCGCCGTCGGCATTGTGGATGTAGCACTCGTGGATTGCATCCAGCGGAGCGTTGGGCCACCGGGATTGAACGAGGTCGTTTTCTGACAACTCGTGCAAGGCGAAGTCAATGCTGCCGTCAGCCTGAACGCTGCCTTTTACGAAGCCGTAGATGTGAGTCCGGGCCTCTTTGGCGGCGGTTTTTGGAAGCTGATAGCGGTGCGCACCGGCGCTGCCAATAATCATGCCCGGCACGATCTGGCTCGAGCGCTGCTTCCAGTAAGGCGTGTTGTAAATATTCGGCGAATAGTAGTGTGAATGGCTGGCAATCAGATACACATGCTTTCCAGCCGACTGCGCGTCATAGAACCACGTATAGACCAGTTCTCCCGTGCGCAGTCCGAGATTCCAGTCATCCATGGCGTGCTCAGAACCGGTGGAGTGGGGTAGGGCCTCGTGCATCCCGGCGACGATGGCGCGAATGCCGGAGTTCGGCTGCAGATCGTGATCCAGCACGGCGCGCAGCCACTTGAGTTGGGCATCGGAGAACTCTTCGCGGTCGGCGTTGTCCAGAGTGATGAAATCAACCGAGCCCTGTGTCCAGTGATACCAGGGTCCAAGGGGCGAGGCTGCGGCGCCGTCTGTGACGCGCTGGGCGGCGATCTCGGGGCGATCGAGAAAGCTGGAGAACTTGGCCACGTAGCCCTCGCGCGTCATGGGTGCGTTGTTCTCGTGATTGCCACGGCCCAGAAACACCGGCATGGAACCGAAAGCCGCCACCTGGTGGGTGAGGAAGTCGTCCCAGGCCATACGCAGATAGTCCTCTTTTGATAGCTGGCTGCCGGCCGGGCGCATTGCGACCAGATCCTGGTCGGGCGACGAGATGGCGCGAAAATCGCCCAGGTGCCAGTAGAATGCGTCGTTCTCAGCCTTGACCTTGGCCGCGATGGCGGGCATCACAAAGTCGCCACAGTTGCGGCTGTCACCGGAGACGGCAAAGGTCCACAAGGGCGCGGGAGCCTGCGGAAATGCAACCGTGGCCGGGAGAGCGAGTGCTGCAAAGATGGCAGCTTTGCATAGCGTGCGGGGAAGACTCGGCATGAACATGCATCCAGCATAAACTGAGGCCAGCGACGCAACTGTGAAGGATGCGCTAAAGTGCGGCCTGGGACTTAGCCCGGCGCGCCATGCGAATACCTCATCAAGCCCCGGTTACAGAGGGATTGAGATTCGCCGCGTACCGTAATCAGGGAGATCCCACTCCCCATGTGATTCGAGTCACGGAGGCGGGCAGGTGTCGCTGGATAGGCTCAGGATGTGGGGCGTGCCACCGACAAGGCGCCCAAGATCAAGGAGTCGTATCCTCATGGCTTATGTAGTTACCGATGCTTGCATCAAGGATTTTGTCTGCGTGGTGGAATGCGCCACCGCTGCAATTGCGCCTCAACCGGAAGACGCGAAGGCTGGAACCGTCTCGCAGGTCTTTATCAATCCCGACGAGTGCATCGACTGCGGTAACTGCGCAACCATTTGCGCGCAGAATGCGATCTTCCCGCTGGACGAACTGCCGGCCGATAAGGCGCAATTCGCCGAAACGAACCGCGCTTACTTCGCGTAGAGGTTTGGAACGGACACAAACTAAATTGAGTGAACTAGCCCAAACCAGGTCTGCTGGTTGCGACAACTTGCGGAAAGCGGCCTTGACTGCACCATTTCCTGAGGTTCCGAGGTGCTTTGGGGCCGAAAACAGGGGAAAATCAGGGGGTTCTGTTTACCGATGAGTACATAGGTAAGTTTTATAAGTTGTTCATACTATTAATTTTACTAAAAGATTGACCCCTTCCAAAAGCGGGTTTTGGAGGGGGAGGGGGTGGGTACCCTTCGGGGTATAAACCGGTCAGATCCCCGATCGCTCATTCCCTCATTTCGATTGTGCGGCCTAGGTGGGTTATTTTCTGCAAAAGCGGCCTGGAACGGCAGGTGAGCGGGTTTGGCTACCTACCCTTTCCACGATGAAACCGTGGAAAGGAGGGGCACCCATTTTGTAGCTGGGTCAAGGGTGGGGCACACGGCCCCTTCGGCATGCCAGCATCTTATAACCCAGGTCTCAAACGCGAGACCCGGGCCACCCGGCCGGCCCGGCCCGGCCGGCGAACTTAGTCAGTTTTTAAGCGGGTTCTTATAGGCCTGTGGTTGCCGTTGTTTTGGCCGGGGCGGCGGGCTCATTGTGAGGCACCGCTTGATTGGCCGGTGAGGGAGCAGGCTCTTTCTGCGGCGCGGGTTGGGACGTGGGCGGCATGGGCGGCTCGGCCGGCTGGGCGATTGAGGGCGCCGCTGCAGTAGGACTTAGCGGCATGACTGGTAAGACCAGCGACTGTATTGTCGCAGGGTCGTCGCGCAGCTTGAGGTAGAGGATGCCATTGGCAGCGGGATGAGGCACCGTCAACTCCGTGCCGGTAAAGTCCGGCGGCACATCGGTCGCGTTGTCGAACTCCTGGGTTGCCGCAAAAGACGTGGCCAGAAAAAGATTGCTTCCGATCAAGGTGCATGGCTTTGACACGGCACGCGGGCAGCGCAACTCCTTGAAGCCGGGCAGGCGTACCAGCGTCCCCAGGGGAAGCCAGTCTCCAGTGACCCCATCGGCAGACATGGCTCGCACCTCGACCGGTCCAAAGGCCGAGGAGCCGAAGCGGGTCAACGGTTCCACCACGCCCAAAGCGGTCTTTGCATCCTCCAGTACCAGACTTCCGTCGGCCAGCGAGAGAAAGGTGTGGAAACTTCCGTCCACCGCGGACACCTCAACCTTCTCGCTGCGTGGAAAGCTCATCGGAGTTTTCGATTTGAGAAAGAAGACCAGCCGCTTATCTGCAGGCAGTTCATCGGGGCTGCCCAAATGTACGGGCGAAGGCCCGGCGGACGCTTCTTCCTGAGCGCCCTTGCTGAGCAGCGTCACTTGCGGACGCGCCGGATCGACGTCTACGTGCACTCTCAATTCCCGGCCGTCGCGCAACACCACGCTGGCAAAGTAGCGCTTGCCGGGCTCCAAGGCGGCTGTCGCACTGTCAGCATTCATCGCCAGCCGGTCGGAATCTTCTACGCGACTCAAGGCGGCAGGAAGCCAGTTGATCCCGTCCAACGAGGCCTTGGCTACCTCGTCCAGACGCGTGCCTGTGAGGATCGCCGTCGCGTCGCCGGCGCTCAGGGTCAGCCGGTCGAGCGAAGCAGCTTCAGCATAGGCCTTGAGCGTGAGCTTATCGGGCTTGTCCAACCCAAACTGCTGAATCGCCAGCGTCACCTGGCCGGGGGCCACGTTGTTCATGGGCACCGCGACCTCAAGGATCTCCGGCTTGGGCGACTTCCATGGGAGCAGGAGCGTGTTGCCGGTGGCGCTCTCCAATTGCACTTTGTCGACGCAAAGCGTGCTCTCACCCTCGATGTGCAGCGTGTCCTCGCGGCCTACGACAAGGGCCGACTGATCGCTGGCGGCCACGTTCCACTTGCCCGGCTCCGCCGAGCGCAAGTGGTAGCGGGGGCCCTCCCAATCGTCAAAACCCCATTTGCCGCGCACCACACCCGACAGGTTATCGCCCAAGAGAAGAGGCGCTGGATGCACCAGCACCAGCCCTCCTTCACCCGGATCGGGTTTCACGGGGAGATCGACCGGCCCGCTTTTGGTTTCGATGTGCAGGGTCAGGTTGTAGGCCATTCCAGTAGCAAGAACCAGCGGCGCGCCTTCGGACGGCAGGACCAGGCCGGGCTTTTCCGCACAAAACACCTCGGCCGGGTTTACCGGGTGCAAGGGCGGCATCTTGGCGGGGCCGATAGGCGGCAGGGCCACCACCACCACCGACTTGGGGTCGCGAAACGAGGGAGGAACACTCAAGCGGAGGTTCAGAGTATCTTTTGTGGGCAGGGCCAGCGCGGGAATGTACTGATAGTGTGCGGTGTGCAACGAAGAGAGGATTCTCGCCGTATCCACGATGGCGCCGACGTACGCGCTGTAGACACCTGCACCGGCCATAGGCGAGTAGGTGAGCTGGTTCATCAGGTCGCCGGTTGAACCGCTGGTCAGTTGCGCCACGCGCGTCTGCGCATTGGTGTCGTCCATGACCAACCCTTCAGTGTGCTGCGAAAGGCATGTGGCCTGCTGTTCCATGGGCTTGTCGAAGCATTGAACTTCAACCTTGATGCCCAGGCTCCTGGCCGTTGTCTCGGCGTGATCCTTGAGGGATTTGGGATCAGTTTGTGAGGTAACCTTCACCTCATCCAAATAAGCATCGAGCCGCATCCGGTCAAGGCTGGCCGCCTGCAGGTCCTGGGTGGCGCGCACAAATGTGCCGGGACGGCCGCGCACGGTGGTACGCAGCGTCGTGAAGTCCCCGCCCGTCTCCGGGGCCAGAAAGACGATCGCCTGCTGCGCCTCCTGCGGGACGGTGACAAACACACCCTCGTCGCGGACCTGATGCGACCAGGTTTCCACCCGGGTGAACCAGTCCGGAGGGGGCGGATTGGTGACCCCGCGCAAGAAAGCGACTACCAGCACATAACGTGCGGACTGGCTCTCAGGCAAGTCGGGATGAATCCACAGCCGATCACCGGGAAGCAGGTTTGGCACCTCGCCGATGGGCAAAGTCAACTCGCCCCGTTTTACATGGATATCTACTTTGGGCCCGGCAAGATCAAAGGCCTGACCGGCGGCGCGTAGCCCCGGCATGGCAAGAGACAGCATCAATAGAAAAAGAAGACAACGCCGCATATCTCTATTGTACGGAGGTAGGCGGACTGAATCCATGATTGCCGGAACGCAACTTTTTGCCGGATTTGGTGTCAATAGTCTCGCAAATGCCCTGTATAAACCGCGAAACGCGGCCATATCGTTTACACTATGGCGTGGATAGCTTCCATTAGATTTTTCTCGAATCCCTGTGGGATATCACAAGAGACGTGGAAGACGGCAGCGAGTTAATTTAAGGACCGTAAGGCGCCATGAATCGCCTTACCCTCATTCGAGAGATAACTTCGGCGGCATCTATATGCCAGATATATGCGCGTGCATCGCGTTTCAATGCGCTGCAGCCTGAGGGCCGCGGGCTCTGCACAGGACGCCGCAGCACGGGCCAAAAAGAGAAGAACTATATGGAGAAGTGAAAATGAAATCGGCAAAGTCTGCGCAAAGCAGTTTAGATGCGAGTAACCTGAGTATCCCCGACGCGGAAGAGATTATTGAAGAAGCCCTGGGTGAATTAGCGTTCTCACAAGACCCAGGACTTGTACGCGCCTTGCGCTTTCTGGCCCCGCCCGGATACCAGGCCATCGTGGAGTTGTGCAGCGAAAACGGACGCAGCAAGCGACGCAACGCCTCTGCGGATTCCTGGTCGCCGGAGGAAGATGAGGTTCGGATCTATTTTGAGCGCAGCGATGATTCCGAAGCTACCGCCCGCCACAACCGGGCTCAACGCAACGCGGTTGAGAACGATGCGGACGAGGATGACGACCAGGACGCCGTGATTCCCGCGGATCTGGACGCACGCGTGAAAGAGCTGTGCGCTGCGCTGGCCGAGGCCGAGCGCGGCGGTCACGCTTTTATCGCACTCAAGTGGTTTCGCGACTCTTTTCTTCCCCGCAAGGCCTTCCGCTGGAATCAGCACCCCGAATCGCGCCAGGCCGTGCTGGCTGAAGCTATTCAGCGCGGTGTGGTGCTGACCAGCAAGATCGCCAACCCCAAGACCCCGGCCTATCCCACCACCACCATTCGCCTGAACCGCGCCGAGGCCGGCATACCCGAGGAGGCTCAGCGGTTCCACCCGGTGGCCGTGCACGACGGCTCCATTTCCGAGGCGATTGAAGAGGAACGGGGGAACATGTGACCTGCTATTTCCTCGAATCCACGGCCTTTGCCAAGCTGTTTGTGCAGGAGCCGGGCACCGATGCGCTGATCCGCCTGATGGAAGCCGTCGAGGATAATCGCAAGTTGATTGCGGCTTCCGCTCCGCTGGAGGTCTATGCGGCCATTCGGCGTAGCGAGCGCGCGGGCAGTCTGAGCGCTGAAGACGCTGCGGCGGCGCTTGAAATCCTGCGCATGGAGGCCGCGCGCATGGTGCAGGAACCACTGAATCCGGCAGTACTGGAGGCCGCGCGCCAACTGCTGGACCGCACCGTGCTGCGTTGGCCCGACGCGCTGCAACTGGGCGCCGCCCTGGTTGCACGCGAGATGTTTCAGGGCACGGAAATTGTCTTCGTCTCCGCTGCGCCGCAACTGCTGGAAGCCGCCAATGCCGAGGGGTTCAACACTCTCGACCCGGCGAAGGAAGCGGCCGCAACAGTCCCCGCAACAGAGTAATAGCCTAATCCCGCCGGAAGCGGTTGGCCTGCTCGAATTGGTCACGCAGTTCGGGGTTGCGCAGGTTTTCGCGGATGTGAGCTAGGCGCTGTTCCAAGGCGTCAAGAGCGGCTTGAATCGCGTCGGTGTTGGTGTAGGCGATGTCGCGCCACATGGAGTAAGGACTTGCTCCCAGGCGGGTCATCTCGCGCAAGGCGCGCCCACCCACATCTTTCAGTTCCGGCGCGTCGCTAACTTCTTCCTCAAGCAGCGCACTGAGCGCCGTCGCCACAAGCTGCGGCAGGTGGCTAACCCAGGCCACCAGTTCATCGTGGCGCCGGGAGTCAATATCGAGGGTCTTCGCGCCCATTGCGCCGACCCACTCTCGCCAGCCTTGAACTAACGCAGCCGAATGCGGCGACCGCTGCCATGCAGGATCATCTGTAAACAGCCAAACTGCACCGCGAAAGAGGCTTGCATCGCCTAGCTCCGCTCCGCCACGCTCTTTGCCCGCCATGGGGTGACCGGGCAGAAATGCCGCCCGATCGGGTGTATTAAACAAGCGGCCGGCAGCCTCGGTGATCTGCGCCTTGGTGCTGCCCACATCGGTCACCAGGTGTTCTGAGTCGAGCACGCCGGCCATCTTCTCCATCAGGTCGAGAGTGGCGTAGATGGGCACGGCCAGCAGCACGACCTGGCTTTCGCGCGCGGCCTGCAGGGGGTCATTCGCAATGGCGTCGAGCGCGCCCATCGAGAGCGCCGTCTCGGCGCCCTTCGGACTTCTGTTCCAGCCGGAGATTGAGCCGCGAAAACCGGCGGCACGCAGCGCCAGTCCCACCGATGTGCCCAGCAGGCCTGTGCCCAGAATGGCGATGCGTTCGATCATGTTTGCCTTCCTACGCTCCAACTGCTTTTTAAAATGCGCGGAGCGGGCGGAGTTAGCCGGGGGTTAGCGGAGTTAGCAGAAACCAGCCCCTGCTATCCAAGAGCTACAACGTCCTGCCCACCGCCGTGGCAATGATCCGCAACTCGCCCATGAGCTTGTCAAACTGGTCAAGATACAGTGTCTGCGCCGCATCGGAGGCGGCCTTGTCCGCGTTAGGATGGACCTCGACCAGTACGGCGTCGGCGCCGGCGGCCACTGCGGCTCGCGCCATGGGAGCGATCATGTCGCGGCGGCCCGTGCCGTGCGAAGGATCTGCCACGATGGGCAGGTGGGAGAGCTTCTTGACCACAGGGATGGCCGAAATATCCATGGTATTGCGCGTAGCCGTCTCGTAGGTGCGAATGCCGCGCTCGCACAAAATCACGTCGTAGTTGCCGCCGGAGAGAATGTATTCGCTCGACAGCAACAGTTCTTCAATGGTGGCGGCGATGCCGCGCTTGAGGAGGACCGGCTTGCGCACCTGGCCCAATTCCCGCAGCAGGTTGAAGTTCTGCATATTGCGCGCGCCCACCTGGAAGCAATCCACGAAGGGAAGCATGGGCTCGATTTGCGAGATTTCCATCACCTCGCTTAGTACAAGCAGGCCGTGAGCGTCAGCGGCATCGCGCATCATTTCGAGTCCGGGAATACCCAACCCCTGAAAAGCGTAGGGTGAACTGCGCGGCTTGAAAGCGCCGCCGCGAAGAAAGCTTCCGCCAGCGGCCTTTACGCGCGCCGCGGTCTCGAATATCTGTTCACGATCTTCAATCGAGCAGGGGCCGGCCATCACCACCACCCGCTCGCTTCCTACCTTCACTCCGTGGGCAAACTCGACCACCGTGCCTTCGGGACGAAAGCTTCGGCCGGCCAGCTTGTAAGGCGAGCTGATGCGGTGCACACGCAGCACGCCCGGCAACAATTCAAACTTGCTGAGATCCAAGCTGGCCGTGGGTCCTACCCCGGCCAGAATGGTTTGGCTTGCGCCGGTGGTTCGGTGCACACCGACTCCGGCGTCCACCATTGCGTCGATCACAAAATCGATCTGCTCTTCGGTGGCCTGCTCCTGCATCGCTACGATCATTTCCTGTTCCCTGTCTCGGGCGCCTCTGCGCCTGTGCCGTGGCCCGACGAATCACCCCCGCGACCAAGACCTGCCGCGGGTGACCCCGATGCGTTCGCCAGAGCAGTCCTTTCCGATGCCAACTCATTCTTCTGCAGCGCCCGCATCACGTCGATGATGCGCTCGTAGATATGCGTCAACTCGATGTCCGGCAATGGACCTTTGTTGGCCGCGCGCACGTTGGCAAAGATCACCTTTTCCCGCGCCGGCTCGTACACCGGCAGCGAGGTGGAGGCCTTCAAGTGGCCAATCATCAGTGCGGCGCGGGCCCGTTCGCTGAGCAACTCCACCAGCTGGCGGTCCAGGGCATCGATTTGGTCTCGCAATTCTTCCAGCGTCATTCCATCCTCGTGTTGCGCCCCTGCGGCCATCCGCTTTCTTTCCGGTGCGGCACGCCGGGTGCTAGGAGCAAGAGTTGAATCCATCCATGCGGCCTGAAGCGCCGTCTCTGGGGTGTATCTGCTTATTGGGCCAACGCCGCTTCAGGCATGCGCAGGCCCTTGATAAATCGTGCCACCGCCCCGGGCGCCGCTTCGGGAGTCGACTGCTCAATCAACTCCACAATCGCGCTGCCGATGACCGCGGCATCGGCAAACTCCGCCACCTGGGCGACGTGTTCCGCGTTGGAGATGCCGAACCCCACGGCCACCGGCAGCCGCGTCCATCGCCGGATACGTGCCACGAGAGCCGCTGCGTCGGAGGTCAGGGCCTGCTGCTTGCCCGTGATTCCTACGCGGGAGATGGCGTAAACAAATCCTTTGGAATGCGTGGCGATGGCCTCAAGCCTCTGGTCAGGGCTGGTGGGGGCGGCGAGAAAGATGGGTGCAAGTCCTACGCGCTCCGTCTCGGCCAGATATTCTCCCGCCTCTTCGACAATCAAGTCAGTCACCAGCACCCCGTCGACGCCAGCGGCTGCGGCATCATCCGCAAAACGGGCCAGGCCGTAGCGCAGGATGGGATTGAAGTAACTGAAAACCACGAGGCCCGCGCCGGGACGTGCAGGGCGAAGCTCGGCGGCCAGCGTCAGCACATTCTTTAACGTCGTGCCCCGCGCAAGCGCACGATCGCCGGCACGCTGAATTACCGGGCCGTCAGCCAGCGGATCGCTGAAGGGCACACCCAACTCAATCACATCGGCGCCTGCATCAATGGCTTGAAGCGCAATGGAACGGGTGGCTACCAGGCTTGGGTCGCCCACGGTGAGGAACACCACCAGCCCGGGTTTGTGATTGAAATGAATCGCCATCGGAGTCCGCGGTTACGCTCCCTGGATGTGCAACTCTCGGGCCAGGATGCCCATGTCCTTGTCGCCGCGTCCAGAGAGGTTCACCACCAGTATGTCATGCACGGGCAGCGTGGGAGCAAGGCGAAGAGCCTCAGCCACGGCGTGCGCGCTCTCAAGCGCAGGCAAAATCCCTTCTGTCCGCGTCAGTTTTACGAGAGCATCGAGCGCCGCCGCATCGTCTTGCGCGACGTACTCGGCTCGTCCCGAATCGTGCAAAGCCGCATGTTCCGGACCGATGGAGGCGTAGTCGAGGCCCGCGGAGACCGAATGAGTGGCCGCAATCTGGCCGTTCTCATCCTGCAGCACATACGAATACGTGCCCTGCAAGACTCCGGGCTCTCCGCCGCGGAAGCGCGCCGCATGCTCGCCGAGTGCCATTCCGCGGCCGCCGGCCTCTACGCCGATCAACCGCACCTCGCGGTCGGGAATGAACTCATAAAACGCCCCGATGGCATTGGACCCGCCGCCCACGCAGGCAATGACGGCGGAGGGCAGGCGGCCTTCTTTGTCGAGGATCTGCTGCTTCATCTCAATACCGATCACGCGCTGGAAGTCCCGCACCATGGTCGGGTAAGGGTGCGCCCCGAGCGCACTGCCAAGGAGATAGTAAGTGGTGCGCACGTTGGTGACCCAGTCGCGCATGGCCTCGCTGATGGCGTCCTTCAGAGTCTTTGATCCGGATGAGACGCCACGCACTTCCGCGCCCAGCAGCCTCATGCGCAGCACGTTCAGCTCCTGGCGGGCCATGTCCACATCGCCCATGTAGATTACGCATTCCATGCCCAGCAGTGCGCACACAGTGGCCGTGGCCACGCCGTGCTGCCCGGCGCCGGTTTCGGCGATGATGCGCTTTTTCCCCATGCGGCGGGCCAGCAGGCCCTGGCCCAGCGCGTTGTTGATTTTGTGTGCGCCGGTATGCAGGAGGTCTTCACGCTTAAGGTAGATTTTGGCTCCGCCCAGTTCTTCGGTCAGCCGCCGGGCAAAGTAAAGCGGCGTGGGCCGCCCCGCAAAGTCCTTGAGCAGCGACGTCAACTCGGTCTGAAACGCTGCATCGGCCTTGGCCGCGTTGTATTGATGCTCCAACTCCACCAGCGCGGCCATCAGCGTCTCCGGCACATACCGCCCGCCATAGACGCCAAACCGCCCCGGTCGCGAGTCCGATGGAACTGCCGGAAGAATCACCGATGCCATTTGCTGAGCCTCCTGCCAACTCGTAACCAAGAAATAGGGAACTATTCAGTGTACTAGCGGCCTGGCGCCAAGGCGGCACAACGGATGTACACAAGCTACCTCTGCAATTTGAGAGACGCAGCGGCACGTGCGTTGGCAACGAACTCTCGCACTTTGACCGGGTCCTTGCGGCCAGGTGCGTACTCGACGCCCGAGACGACGTCCACGCCCCAAGGCTGCAAGATGCTCACGGCTTCAGCGACGTTGGCTGGGGTAAGTCCGCCCGCGGCAATCAGACGCAGATTCCACGATTCGGCATTCTGGAAAAGGCTCATGCGCGCGCTTTTCCAGTCAAATACCATGCCCGTACCACCCACGGCAGTTGTGGTGCGCGAGTCCACCAGCAATGCATCCACGTGAGGGCTCTGGGTAACCGTTGCCACCTGCTGCGGCGCCTCGGGGCCAAAGTGCACCACGCGCAGAATGCGCAGTTCCGGACCGAAGAACTCACGCAGTTGCGCAGGTAACTCCGGCCTGGCCTCGAAGTGCAGTTGCACGCCAGTCAGCCTACAGGCAACAACCGCGGACTTGATCTCCTGCAGCGCGGCATCGACAAAGACACCAATCTTCTCGACCTCCGGCGGCAAACGGGGCACAATATCGGCCACCACTTCCGGCGTTACGCGCCGCGGGCTCGGCGCAAAGACGAATCCCACGGCATCAGCCCCGGCTTCCGCAGCGAGGAGGGCATCCTCCAACGAGGTGTTGGCGCAGATTTTAATCCACCGGCTCATGGCGTCGCCACAACTGCCGCCAGCAACGTTGCGAGTGCAGCGCCGGGGTCCGGTTGGCGCATCAGGCTCTCGCCGATGAGGAAGGCGTCAAATCCCGCCCTGCGCAGATGGGCAAGATCATCCGCTGTGGAGATTCCGCTCTCGGCCACGCGCACGACGCTTGCGGGAATGCGTTCGGCCAGCTCCAGCGAGGTGTCAAAGCGTACTGCGAAGGTTTTCAAGTCGCGGTTGTTTACGCCGATAGCGTCCGCTCCGGCTTCGCCCAGAGAATCGAGCACGCGGTCCAGCTCCGCTGCCGTATGCACCTCAACCAGAACGTCCAAGGCCAGTTGGCGCGCAAATCGGGCAAAACGCTTGAGCTCGCCATCAGTCAGCGCCGCGGCAATCAACAAAATGGCGTCGGCATGGTAAGCACGTGCTTCCACAATCTGATACTCATCTACCGTGAAATCCTTGCGCAGGCAGGGCAGCGCGACCACGGCCGAAGCCAACTCCAAATTGCGCAGGCTGCCCTGGAAATACGGCTCGTCGGTCAGCACGGATAGCGCCGCAGCGCCGCCCGCCTGATAGCGCCCTGCCAGCCAGGCCGCATCGAAGTCCGCACGAATCAGTCCCTTGGACGGAGAGGCTTTTTTGATCTCGGCAATGATTGCCGGACCCGCCTCTGTGTTTTGGCGCAGCGCAGCCGCCCAGCCGCGCGGCTGGTGCGCAGCAGCCCGGCGCTCGAGTTCGGCAACAGGTACACGGACCTTGGCCGCTGCCACTACGGCTCGCGTTGAAGTCAGAATTGTGTCCAGTTGGGTTGTCATGCGCTGGGTTGAGTATACGAGGAAGCCGGCAAGGAGTTGGCCCGCTGAAAGAACGCAGAGCCGCGTTGACACCTGCCTGATCCCGGCGGGGAAACACATAAGTGGCGCAGCCGCAACCTGGTGGGTCCGGAGGGATTCGAACTCCAACCCAGGGATTATGAGCCCTAAAAACCGCCCTTGGTACCAACTATAAGCCTTTCATAATTAGAGGCTTAAATAGGATATCCCTGCACGGCGCTACTGAAGTGGCCGTAAATTGTTGAGTGTAAAAGGGTGCATTCTGGGTTGGACACTTTCCGTTACATTTCGAAATGGCAAATCATAGATGCTTTCTGTGAAAAGTGAGGGAATTGAAGAGCATACGATCAAAGGTAGGGGCATGAAAGGATGACCTGGCATTGTTGCACGCACTCTTGCGGCAATCATTTATGGTCGCGACTCAGCATTCGTGCGTAAAGCTTTGGAGAATTGTGGCGATGATCGGCCATTCCACGCAGAATCAAGAGCCTACAATAGCGTGTTTGCAACATGGTTCTCTGACTCTGCGCTTGATTCACTCTGAATGGTCAAGCTGGAAGGCAAGCATGCGTAAGGTGGGAGTTGTTCTTCTGTTGGCACTGGGAACCGGCGTTGGGTGCCGGGTAGTGAGCGCCGAGACGGCCGGCCCGAGGGCGGCGGAATTGAAATGTGAGTTTCAGGCGGAGCCGCTTGGCGTGGACACGGCCCAGCCACGGCTGAGTTGGATCGGTCTGCAAAAAGAACGCGGTGCGATTCAGTCTGGATATGAAGTGCAAGTGTCGACCAATCCGCAAGAGCTGGCGAAGGGTACGCAAACCGTTTTCGATTCTGGACGGGTGCAGTCCTCCTCGGAGATGGTGGTGTACGCCGGCGAGGCTTTAAGCAGTAACCGTGACTACTACTGGCGCGTGCGCCTGTGGGACGGCCATGGACGCGCCGGCGCCTGGAGCAAGATTGCCCATTTTGAAATGGGACTTCAAAGTCCTGCGGACTGGCTGGACGCGCGATGGATCGCCGGTCGCGACGAGACGGAATGGCGCGCTCGCTGGAGAGCGCAAAAGGCTCAGGAGCACACGAAATACGCAAACAGTTACATGACACCGGTGACGACATCCGCACATATGAATAGCTGGCAGCTGCTGGACTCAGTGACGCCAAGATACGATCCGGCGCCGCTGCTGCGGAAGACATTCCCGGTCGATAGGAAAATCCGCAAGGCGCATCTATACGTGTCGGGTGTCGGCTACGCGGTAACTTCGATCAATGGCGCCGCTCTGGACGGAACGACGAACCGAGCTGTGCTTGACCCCGGGTGGACAAACTATGAACGGCGCGTGCTGTACCGTGCCTTCGATGTCACCAACCGATTGAAGATCGGAAGGAATGCATTAGGGATCACTCTTGGCCGCGGCTTCTATGGGATGTTGTCGAATGACCGCTGGGGATTCAGTGAACATGCGCCCTGGATCGATCAGCCTTCGCTGAAGTCCTTGCTCATCATCGAATATGCGGACGGCTCGCGGGACACGGTTGCGAGCGACGATTCATGGCGGACTGTACCCGGGCCGATTGTCTACGACGACCCATGGCTGGGCGAAATCTACGACGCGCGGGAAGAGCAACCGGGATGGAACTTGGTGGACTATGACGACGCCGGATGGGAACATGCGCATCTGACCACAGGTCCGGCCGGAAGACTCGCGGCACAGATCATGCCGCCGATCCGTGAGCACGAAATGGTGGAGCCGGTAACCCGGAAAGAGATTTCGCCCGGCGTATGGACGCTGGACATGGGAATCAACCTGGCAGGCTGGATGCGGATTACCGTTCGTGGACCCAGAGGAGCTCGGGTGCTGGTGCAGATGGCGGAAAGACCAGACGCGAACTTCATCGATATAACGACAAATAACTATCAGCAGTTCGGCTACATCTTGAAGGGCGAAGGCGACGAGACGGCAGAGAGCCATTTTGCCTATATGGGATTCCGCTATGTGCGCATCTCTGTCTCCGATGCATCCAGCCCAGTCCAACTGGAACATGCGGCCGGGGTGATGGTTCATACAGATGCAAAATCAGTGGGAACCTTTAACTCATCGAACGCGCTTCTGAATCAGATTGATTCGATCTGGCTGCGTACCCAGCTCAACAATATGTACAGCATTCCGACCGATTGCCCGCATCGGGAGAAGCTTGGATGGATGGCAGACGCTTACGTATTGGAGCCTGCAGTTTTGTTCAATTTCGACACCGCGTCCTTCTATGAGAATTACGCACAAGACGTTTCACAGACGCAGGATGAGAGTGGCGCAATCTCAGTCGTGGCGCCATCGTTTGGATATGTAGGAGGCCTGTCGCCAACCTGGGCATCGGCGGAGGTGCTGATTCCCTGGCGCTTGTACGAGTTTCATGGAGACAGACGAATTCTTGAGACGCAGTTTGAGACGATCAAGCGTTTTCTCGATTCGACTTTGAAAATGAACGGCACACCCGGCAATCAGTATCTAATTCAGGATGTACTGGGGGACTGGGCCAGTCCGGGTTACACGAATCCGCCCGAGGGCAACGAGCCATACGGGACTGCATCCTACTATTTGGATTTGGGAATCGCGGCCCAGATGGCCACTGTCCTGGGAGACGCGCCAGAAGCCGCCAGGCTCACTGCCCGCGCCGTACTGGTGCGCGATGCCTTCAACCAGGCTTTCTACGATCGGCACAATCACATCTACAAAGGACTGCAGAATACAGAATACCGTCAGTCAATCAATGCTGTTGCTCTCTGGCTCCATCTCGTTCCAGACAGCGAACGTGCAGAGGTTTTCGCGAATCTTTGCCGGGACGTGGAAGCGCGCGGTTTTCATCTCAACACGGGAGTTATCGGCACCAAGCCCATGTTGGAAGTGTTGACGGACAATGGCAGGGTGGACCTGGCATATAGAGTGATCAATCAAACAACTTTTCCTGGCTGGGGGTACATGCTGGCAAAAGGCGCGACGACGATGTGGGAATCGTGGACCGGTGACGACTCGTTTGACCATCCGATGGAAGGATCGGTGGTTGAGTATTTCTATCGTTACCTGGCAGGCATCCGTACCGAGGACGAACATCCTGGATTCGAAGAGTTCCAGATCGCTCCAATCTTCCCTGAAGGATTGAATTCAGTCAGTTCTACCTATGAATCGAGTCGTGGGAAGATTGTGTCGAATTGGGAGCGGAGATCGAATGAGCTGGCGCTTCAGATTGAAGTTCCATTCAACTCCCGCGCTACCATCAAGATCCCGCTGCAGGTGGCTGAAGGCTGCACAGTCGTTGAAGGAAGGACAGCGGTGTGGCCGAAGAGCGCTTCAAATGAAGACCCGGGAGTGGAGAACGTCGATTCAGCAGATGGAAGCGTTGGTATTATGGTTGGCTCAGGCAACTACGAGTTTAAGGAGCGTTGCCATTAGTACTGATGCGTCGTAAGTGCATTTAACCAAAGATTGAACTGCTATTGGTTAATCGTGGTTGGATCAAGAAGCAATCTGTGCGCACGCTCAATTTGCTTCTCGATTCCATATCGCTCGAATGTCATTCCGATTAGAATTGTTGAGGCCATGAATAACGCGGCAATTCGCAGTGATTGGGTAGGGCGTGTCATCGACGGAAGGTTTACTCTCCTCCAATTCTTAGGCGGCTCTAAGGGGAGTGGAGTCTTCCTCACGGAAATGCCGGGCGATCGAACGGAGAAGGCTGCCATCAAGATCATTCCAGCATCTTCAATAGATCCAGAAGCCTACTTAGCCGGCTGGGCGGCGACAACGACCCTGTCTCATCCTCACCTGATGCGGTTGTTTCATGCAGGACGTTGTCAGATCGACGACGACGTGCAGCTCTACGTCGTGACGGAATATGCCGAAGAGAACCTCTCCCAGATTCTTCCCGAGCGTCCGCTCACGCCCACCGAGGCCAGAGAAATGCTCGACCCGGTCCTCGACGCGCTCTCTTATCTTCACGAGAGAGGATTCGTGCACGGTGCCCTCAAACCATCGAACATCATGGTCGTAGAGAATCAGTTGAAACTTTCCGTGGACAGCATTGAAGTCGCGGGCAAGCTTGGCAAACACCTCTCGACGCTCAGTGTTTATGACGCTCCGGAACGCGCTACCGAGGTACTTCTCCCGGCCACAGACATCTGGTCGCTCGGCATAACCTTGGTGGAAGCCCTGACTCAATACCCGCCAGTTGGGGAGAAATCAACAAACGACGAACGGGTCGTGCCAGAATCCGTTCCGCAACCCTTCTCTGCAATTGCGCATGAATGTCTTCGGTTCGCGCCCCTGCGCCGATGCACCCTCAGCGATATCAAGGTCCATCTCGAACCCGCCCACTCTCTCGTGAGCCCGGCAAGCAAGCCTGTTCAAAAGGCCCCTGCCAAATTCCTGGTGACCGCGCTCGTCGCTGCACTTGTCGTGTTTGCGGTGATCGCAGCTTTGCAACTGCGAACTCGCCAAAATCGGGTATCGCTGCCGACCGCAGAACAGCAACCTGTTCCCTCGATCGCAGCGCTCCCAACTCAGCCACCAGATCAAGGGATTCCGACCTCCAAAAGTATGATTAAAGGTGCGGTCGCTGAGCGAGTTCTGCCCGAAGTACTGGCAAGTGCTTACAAGTCCATTCGCGGCAAGGTCGATGTGCGGGTGCGGGTCATTGTTGATCCAAGAGGCAATGTTTCGAGTGCGACGTTCGACTCGTCGGGACCAAGTAAGTACTTCGCGAAGGTGGCGCTGCAAGCAGGGCAACAGTGGAGGTTCAAGCCTGCGCAAGCGGACGGTCAGGCCGTTTCAAGCGTTTGGATTTTGCAATTTGAATTTACGCATACTGCAACTGAGGTCAGTGCTGCCGAAGTATCTCCGTAGGTGTCCGTCGCGTACGCCGGTTGTCTCGAATCCGCTCGACGGCGCAGAATAGCTCCGAATCTATCGCGGAGTCACCTTGATCACGTTTGCCCGGCATGACCGCACGCCCTGGCAACTCTCCGGTTGCAGGTCTTTTCTCAGGCACACTTCGATTGCAGTCAAGCGATTATTCCCGCAGCTGAGCGCTATGCTTCCGGCTGGATATGCGGCATTCGCCTTCGCGAAACGTTCCAGCAATTGTGCAGGGGTAACCCCCGCTGCATCGCCACCTGTGCCGATATCGGCAGGAATCTTAAGCCCTGTAAACGCGCTCCGAGCCGCCGCGAAATAGGCATCCGCCTTCAGCCCCGAACAGGTGCCGTGGGTCTGCCACTCGTGTTCGACCAAGCTTACCGTTGGAATGATGTCCGTGTAGGCTTGCGGATTCGCGGGCCCCGGTGCGTCGCTGCAATTCTCCGGATAGTCGCCACTTGCATCTTGCGGCCATAGTCCGTGTACAACGAACCCCAAACCTCGTCCGCACTCCGAACTGCCTTCATGGGTCGCACAGAATTCCGGAGACCAGGAAAGGTTCAGCAAGTAGAAATCAAACGCGCCCGGTGCTGCCTGCGTGTCTGCACGTCCGCTCCGCGACCTCGACCGTCCGGACCCGGTGTCACCGTCGCTTACCGATGTGGAAGCACTCTTCACACCGTTCACGGCATTCGTATCCGCGTTCGCGGGCGGTTGCGAACCAGACTTGCAACCGGACATCAAGACGACAAGCAACAAGCCAACGTGGACTGGAAAACTCCATATGTGACTCTTAAATATGTCGCTCATCCGACTCTTCAATTTGCCCTTCTCCTCAGAGCCCTGAAATACAAGCCCTGACAGGCCATGCTGGAATTGCCACACATTTCTCTCATATACTACGGCTTGCGGATGGGATCGATCGCTCGATCAGTATTTGCCATAAACCTTTGCGCACTCCAGAAGCTTGTCAATATTCTCCGGAGGTGTGGTTCCAGGAAGGGCGCAGCCCGGCCCAAGTATGAATCCACCGCCCGGTGCGAGCACCTCGATGGCTTCACGACACGCAGCTTCGACCTCCGCGATCGAACCGTGATGCAAGACGCCGCTCGGGTCGATGGGGCCTAGAAGCGTAGTCTTTCCCGCTGTTGCCCTCTTAGCAGAAGACTTGTCGCACTTATAATCGAATTCCAGTATTGCTGCACCCGTCTCAGCCATACGATCGATGATTTTCGTGGTATCTCCGCAAATATGGTAGGAGAGAAAAAAGTCGTCATTCTGCACAGCACGCGTAATCTTCTGGGCATAAGGAAGACAGTATTTCTCATACATCGCGGGAGAAATGACGTCTGGAGAACCCTGTGCCTCTCCGGCTGAAGTCCCATGACATCCCATTTCTCTGAATATCTGGGCGTAGAGAATAAATGCGTCGCTCGTATATCTGAGAAGCTCGAAGATTTCCTCATCATTCTCGCCCGCAGCCATTCCGACCATCAACGTCTCCGGCCCGGCAATCATGCAAGCCAGGCTGAACGGTCCCTGGTCAGCTCGGCCCATCACGAAAACCCGGTCGCCAATTTGGTCAAGCAGAAATTGAGTGGCTTCAATCACAGCCTTGCACAAGGGTGAATTCCACGGATCGGGCTTCTTGAGGCTCGAAACCTTGGAAAGATCCGCGAGAAGGGGTCTCTCAATCACCGGCGCACTGCCAGGCAGATAGCTTACCTCGCAGCCACAGGCCTCCGCGAGCGCCGCAGTTCCGTTCTCGACAATGAGCATGTCGTGCCCGAATCTCTTCCACGACGCCAACTGTGCCTCTCCCAGTAACTGCCCATCCTGATAGAGCTTTGCGGGAGACAGCTTTTCGTCCACTACAGTCATCATGAAGTTGTGTAGGTCCACTGGAACGCGATCATGTGGCTCCAGCCGAATGGTTGCCTGACACCGTTCAAGCGAGGTCATTTCTTCATACATGGCTTTCATCCTTGCCTTTCACAGTACTACACGGGCTGGTTTTGGAAAGTTTCGATCTTGGCCAGAGAGCTTTCCAGCAGCTTGCCCACCTTGAGTTTTTGACCTGCCAAACCGATAGCCGTGAGTTGGCGAAGGAATGTCAGTAAACTCGCTTCGAACGGGGACAAATGAAGACCTGGTTATTTCGGCGAAAGCCCTTCCGGCACGCTCGGGCGCGTGGCTATTGGTACCGGCTTCGACTGAGAATTCAGAGTTAGGGCAGTCGTCCTAACTAGAACCACACGCCGGCACGTCGAGAGGCGAAGAATATCTGCTTCCCGCGTGTGCATCTCATCGCGGGTATGCCGCGGCATTTCATCCTCGTGATAATCCGCGCGCTCATGGTTCTTGTCCTCTTCGGAGGAAGAGGACTCCTGCGTCTGCGGTTCATCCTCGAAAATAGCCTGCGACAAAAGGGAGTTTGGGGCCCGCCGTTTCTCCAACTCCAACAACGTACGGAGATAATCCTCGTTCACGGCTCCAAACATCTTGGCATATGATTCTAATAGCGAATTGACTCGCCTTCGGAAGGAATAGCCCAGTATCAGGTACATTTCGGCTCAGTAGCGTGCACAAGCAAAGGACGATGAGACCTCCAAAACAGATTGGCATTATAGCCTTGCTAGCCGCATTGATCGCGGGAGCCGCTGGCGCGAACTGTGCGCAATCCGGCTCGAAGCCGGCGCCAGAGACCGAATTTAGGGCGCTTGTCTCGAAGGCTGCGGCCGCACGCGATGCGGAGCGCTTGGACGAGGCGGTCGCACTCAATCGCAAAGCGCTGCGTATCAACCCACGCTGGGCCGAAGGCTGGTGGACGCTGGGCGCCATTGACTACGACGCGGATCGCTACGCAGAGGCCGCGCTCGAATTCAAAAAGGTGATCGCACTCGAACCCCGACACGGCACAGCGCACGCCATGCTGGGGCTTTGCCAGTTTCGCCTTGGCCAGGACGGCGAGGCGCTAAAGAGCCTCGAGGCCGCCAAGGCGATCGGCATTGCTGACGACGAGCAATTGCGGCGGGTGATGCTCTATGACGAGGGCGTGCTGCTCCGGCGTGCAGGCAGGTTCGAGGCCGCTCGGAGCGCGCTGGGCTCGCTTTGCCAAGGCGGAGCAGCCGACCAGGATGCCGTGATTGCCATGGGCATGGTGGCGCTATGGATGACGGACGCCCAGCCTCCCACCGATGGACAGGCGGCGCAGGCGACGATGCATGTAGGCCGCGGAGCCTGTCTGGGTGCGCGCAAGAACTTCGACGCCGGCCGCCAAGAGTTCGAGCTTGTTGCCGCGCTCGCGCCGCACTTCCGCAAGTTCCATCTGGCCTATGGCCGCTTCCTCGAGGACGCTGGCGACTCAGCCGGGGCCATCCGCCAGTACAAGCTGGAAATTGAAGATGATCCCAGCAGCATTCTGGCGCGCTTCTGCATTGGCGCGGCAGAGTACAAGGTGGATTCGGCCGCCGGAGTTCCCTATGCGGAGGAGGCCGTGAGGCTTGCGCCCGAACTGCCCTACGCGCACTACGTGCTGGGGCTACTGTTGCTAGATGTCGGCGAGTTCAGTCGGGCTGTGCCAGAGTTGGAAATCGCGCGCAAAGCCTTCCCTGGGGAGGCGCGCGTCGAGCTCGCGTTGGGCTCGGCCTACGCGCATGTCGGGCGTGCAGAAGACGCCGCGCGATCGCGCGCTGAGTTCCAAAGGCTCACCCAGGCACAAAGGTCCGAAAATGCCACCGAAGGCGCGCCCGGTACGACCGGCCTGCTGCAAAGCGAAATCAAAGACGGCATGGATGGCGCGAAAAAACACTGACCCAAGCATCTTTCTCCCGACGATCGAGTTGAAGGTGCGCTGAATGCAAATTGCCAACATTGGGGGCCAGGTAACAGGGCATAGACAAGCCCGAGCTTGTGAAAGGTCAAATTCGCTTTCCCCGGAGAACGAGTAGTCAGCGGCTCTCTTGCAACCAGCGTGCAGCCGTGCAATCAGCCGCGCGGTTCCTCGATGGTCATAATGCGGTCGACTTCGACGTTTTGCAGCGTTTGCCGCGTGCGGCTGGGCCAGAGCACTTCAAGCTCGCGGATCAGCCGGTTCTTGCCCAGGCCGAAGTGCACCCTCGGGTCACTCGAGCAGGCATAGCCCACTGCGGTAGTCGCCTGGTTCCACTGCGTCGCGCCGTCCTCTGTGGTGATACGGATTTGCGCACCCAGTCCCATGCGATTCGATCGTGTACCTACCAGCCTGATGAGGATCCAGTGGCAGCCGTTGGCCGTCGCATTGTGAAAGAGCTTTGCGTTGCCACCAAGCTGCGTCACCACCATGTCAATGCGGCCGTCGTTGTTGATGTCGCCAAAGGCTACGCCGCGATGCGGCGAAGCAATAACAAAATCGGGACCCGCCTGCTCGCCCACCTCCTCGAATTTGCCGTTACCCAAGTTGCGGAAGAGCGAGTTGCGCTCCGGGTACTCCTCGCTCGCCACAAGCTCATGAATATTGTCCATCACGTTTGAGCGGGCAACAAACAAATCCTTCCACCCGTCATTATCGAAGTCGTAGATGCCGTTGCCCCACCCGCTCATGTGATTGGTTAATTGGGCCAGGCCGCTGGTGGCGGTGGCATCGACAAACTGCCCCTTGCCCAGGTTGAGATAAAGCGGAAATGTCTGGTGTTCCACGGCGGTGTGCCAGATATCCGGCAATCCGTCGTTGTTCACGTCGCGAAAATCCGAGCCCATGCCCGAAAGCGCGTTGCCGTCAGGTGAGTACGCAACGCCTGCGCCAACCGCAACCTCTTCGAAGCGCTTACCGCCGAGGTTATGGAAAAGGAAGTTGGGTGTGGTGTCATTGGCAACAAATGCATCGACATAGCCGTCGCGGTCGTAGTCGGCAAAACTCACGCTCATGCCTTTGCCAAAAAATGCATCCAGACCAGTCTCGTGCGTAACATCGGTAAACGTTCCGTCGCCGTTGTTGCGATAAAGCGTGTTATGCAGCGGCAGATAGTACTTCGGATGGCAGTAGGCGCGCAGTCCCTCTTTGAGCGCGCAGAACGGATCTTTATTCACCTCCCAACCGCAATAGTTCACCACAAACAGATCGAGCAATCCATCGTTGTTATAGTCAAACCACCCTGCGCCAACCGACCACATCTTCTTCCCGTTGTGCAATGCGCCACTTAGGCCGGCCCTCGCCGTAACGTCGGTGAATGTACCGTTGCCATTGTTGTGCAGCAATTGGTTACTGGTCACGTTGGCTACGAAGATATCGGGCCGACCGTCGTTATCGTAGTCGGCCACGGCCACACCCATGCCATAGCCGAACCCTATAACACCGGCCTTCTCCGTCACATCAGTGAATGTGCCGTCGCCGTTGTTGTGGAAAAGCCGGTTCCAGTACTCGGGCGAGCTCTTCTCCAGCGAAGGAATCTCTGCGCCATTGACGAGGAAGATGTCGAGCAATCCGTCTCCGTCGTAGTCCAGCAGCCCAACGCCGGCTACCATTGTCTCGATCTGGTTCTTGTTCGCCGTTGGGTGGTTGTGGGTAACGAAATGTAACCCTGAGTGATTTGCCACTTCTTCAAAGCGAATGGGCGAGGGAGAAGGTTCCGGCTTTGTCGCGGGTTGGACAGCGACCTGAGCGGCAAAGAGGCCGCGCCGCGCACATGCGAAGGCAGCCACGCCCGAAAGCATCCGCACGATGAGCCTACGGCTGAGTTTGCCCGAATCGAGAACGTGAGTCATCGCGCGAGTCTTCTTCTCTTCTCTCGGGAAAGATGCGGCTGCACGCCGTGCAGCCGCGTGCAGCCGGTTGACTTCTACACCTGAATCCTAACAACTGCAATGCATTTCCGCAATTTGGCGTGCTCACAAATGTGGACTGGATGAAGACTTAGTAGGCTCCCCCAAAGTAGCCCGAGCTATAGGGAAACGGCTGACCTGCAGAGTATTGAACTGGGCGTTGTTGCACGGATGGGGTCGAAATAGGCCAGTCTGGAACAGACCACTGAAAGGCTGCCATTCGATGCCGAAAAAGCACGACGCCCTGCACCGCCCCAATATACCCAAGATGAAGTTCCGGGTGAAGAATTGGGCGGACTACGATGGAGGTCCTCGGCGTCGAGGTAGTCTGACGTTTTGGATCACGCCAGAAGTACTGGACCGCCGCCGAGCAGGTTAAACCAGATCGATCACCGGATAGCATGTGAATGAATCGTTCTTGATCGCGAAGTAAGGAGCGTAGTGGTGTTGCGGGTTACCTGCAATCTCAAAGTGCAGCGGCCGCTCGAAACTTGGCGTCAACTGCTTCAGGAAATCCTCCGCGCTTATTCCCCGAGCCAGCAAGCGCGCATCATCACTGCCCTCAATCGCCAGCAGAATGGGGCCGTATTCAAGAGCATACCGCTCGTGACCCTCGATCTTGTCCATCCCGGTATAGCGTGTCAGGCGGAACGCGACAGGCAGAGTAAAGGAGATGGTGTCTCCCGAGCGCCAGGTCCGGTCGAGCACGACGTAACTGCCGGGCTTGCCAGTCGCCGCCAACTGCCCGTTGACATGAACAGGCATCTCTGCCGCCGCCCAGGAGGGCGTGCGCACGCGGATGGTCGATCGCTGCGGTTGCGCAAGTGAGAACGCCAGCTCAACTTCGGGAGTTTCAGGAAAGCTTGTCTTGGCCGTAAGTTGAATCTCCTGGCCCGCCTGCGACCAGTGAATCGACGAAGGCGCAAACATATCGACGAATAGCCCTGCATCCGGGCCTTCTGGCACGACGGAATAGAGAAACTCCGGAATCGCACCCAGAAGCCGCGTGCCTTGCCCCTCGCAGCAAGAGTTATCGCAGATGCTCACCATCATGTCGCCCTTCAGGCCCACCAGTCTGGCGTGGTACATCAAGCCACGGGTATCAACCTGGTTGGCGATGCCGACGTTGTAGATCGACTTCTCGATCTCAGTGACATATTTTTCCTGGGCGGGATCGAGCAGGTGCAGGCGCTGGTTCAGAAAAGCCCAGAAGCTGCTTCCGCATAGCTCGCCGGTTTCGCAAAAGAGGAACTGCTCCTTCAGCCGGTAGGACTTGGGCGGAAACTCGCCGAACTCGGTGATGGCAATGGAGCCACCCACGTGCTCCCAATTGTCGTGGTAAAGCTGCCAAGCGCCAAGCACCGCATCCAGGTATCGCTTGTCGCCGGTGGCACGATACAGGTCCAGATAGGCCTCAAAGTCGGTGATCAGGTAGTTATGCGGCCGGTCATAAGGATACTGCCAGACCATCTCTTCATCGCGCTGAGCCAGCCCTTCGAGCCAGTAATTCTCCTGGTAATAGCGCTGTATCACTTGAAGGTCCAGCGGCTTGCCCAGGGGGGTGAAATACATGCGGGTGTTGGCTATCATTCCCTGGACGCCCTGAGAGGTGCCGCGCATCAGCTTGGGGAGATAGGCGCACTTGTCGAACCAGTCATAGTAGCCGCGCAGCAGGTCGAAAGCTTTGGTGTTGCCGGCGTAGCCTGCCTCGATCAAGCCATGCGTCACCCACGCCCTTGTGTATCCGGCACGCTCGGAATGGAAGATAGATTCCTCCGGGTAAGCCATGATGTAGCCGTTGGGCTGGCGGCACTCGGCGATGCCGTCCACAATCTCGTTCATCCAACGGCGCAGTTCTGCGTGCTCCTGCCACCGCAAGGTGTTCCCAGCGCCCATGAGAAAACGTCCTGCCGACGAACCCGGCAGATCCAGATCCCAAAAACCGCGCGGCTTGCGTAGGTCCGTCCCGATTGGCTTTCCGGCGCGCTCCCTGAAGGGCCGCAACATCTCGTCCACAGAAAACGAACTGAGCAGGTAGCCAATGTTGTTATCCATGGTCTCTTTGAAGAGACCCGGCTGTAACTCGACACCTTTGCGGGGCATCTGCGCCCGGTAGGGCACCGGCTTCCATGAGCTTTCCGGTGTCACATTTTGCGGGTTGTCGACGACGACTCCCTCGCCCATGGGACGAGGCTTGCGTGTGAGCTGCGCCAGATCGCGAGTATTTCCCCACTGCGGATCGGCCGTGACATGTTTGCCTTCTGCGACGTCGCGGCCGCCCGAGAGGACTTCAACCTTGGCAAAAGAGAGGCCGTATTCCGGGGAAAGTCCGGATTCCACACCACCGGCGTGCCTGAGCAGGGTGGCGGTTAGCCGAACATAGCGGTAAGCTGTCGCGGGAGAGGACGGGAGTGCAAGAAGGACTATGCTGTCGTTTGGATCGGGGAGAGCGTCTGCCGGGGGTTCGAACAACAGGTTCGCATTTTCGAAGCCGGGCGTATTTGACCCTTCGATTCTCAAGTGTGCGGGAAAGCCAAACGAGGGAGGGGCGTAACCGAAATTCGGATACAGCCGGAGGGCCTCCACGGCAACCGCCGAGCCGAGATCGAACTGCACCCAGGTGGCCGCGTTCGCGGTCTGAGCCGGCTTGGATACATACGGCCGGTATTTGTGGGCCGGGAATTGAGTTATCCGGCCCTCAAATCGCACGGTTCCGGCAGACGCTGCATGGGCCTGCGGCAGCGGCCCAACGGCGAGAGCCGCTCCGGCCAGCGCGCTTGCACCCAAGAATTCGCGACGGTTCCATTTCGACGGCATAGGCGTCTCCTATTTCACTGTAACTTTGAACAATGGCCAACTTGGGTTAAACCACACCCCATTGCATTCGGTCGTGTTGAGTCGATACCCCAAGCTGTCGGCCTCAAGGCTGCTTGAAGCTACGCGTAACGAGACCAAAATCCCCGTAACACTACCCATAACGGTATAGGAGGTACAAGCCCAAAGGGGGCCTACCGGACTGGCTGCTTATCCGCGCAGCCAGTCCGGGTCCGCCTCAAGCCGTCTCGCTGATCGACGGATAACAGGTGAACTCCTCCGCCGAAATCTGCCAGTAGGGCATGAAACTCTGGCCTGGGTTACCCCGCACTGTAAAGTGCAATGGCGACCCAGCGACTG
>Ga0182013_10000683_pt1 | contig 46762 bp, 40 predicted proteins | sample 612S2MmetaG_FD_120487 | JGI IMG/M metagenome (GOLD analysis project Ga0182013, IMG submission 120487) | Permafrost microbial communities from Stordalen Mire, Sweden - 612S2M metaG | ecosystem: Environmental > Terrestrial > Soil > Wetlands > Permafrost | place: Sweden: Stordalen | collected...
CCTCGCGCCGGAGGAGTACGAAGCAACGTGGCCGAGATTGCGGCGAGCAGTACTGCCCGCCGCAATCTCAAACATCCAGAACTGTCCCTGATTCCTCTGTCTCACCCGAAGGGTGCAGTCCATGATCTTCGCTCTTGATACTCTTGGATACGCGCAACATTTACGCGATCATGGCGCGCCGGGCGATCAAGCCGAGGCGCACGCCGAGGCGGCAAGAGATTTTATCCTGACCGAACTGGTCACGAAACTCGATCTCGAAGCGGCGCTCGATCGCGTGACGCTGCGCATGACCGTGCGATTTGGGGTCATGCTTGTCGCGGGTTTATGCGCGCTCGTTGCCATCTTGAAGCTCGCGTAAGCTCGTTCGCTTGCTTGCCAGCCGCCCGGTTTTGGCGGAAAATCGACCAAATAAAAAATCGGGGAGGATATGCCGATGGAAATCGTCCCTCTGGGTCAGGGTTTCGCCGCCGAATTGCGCGGCGTGACGCTTAGCGACGTCGCCGCCGACGATGCGGTTTACGCAAGCGTCCGTGCAGCCTTCGAGGAACATTCCGTTCTGGTGTTTCGGAACCAAGAGGTGACCGACGAAGGCCAGCTCGCTTTCTCGCGCCGCTTCGGTCCGCCGGAAACGACCAAAGTCGGTTCGCTCGGCACCGGCACGCATTTCGTCATCCTCACCACCATCGGTCCGGACGGCAAAGTGGTGCCGCCGGATCATCGTTATGCGATGCGTAACAAAGCCAATCAGCTTTGGCATACCGACAGCTCGTTCAAGAGCGTGCCGGCGCTGACCTCGATATTGTCGGCACGTGTCATCCCGGAAAACGGCGGCGAAACCGAATATGTTTCGACGCGGCTTGCCTTCGACCGGCTCGATCCGGTCTTGCGCAAAAAGCTCGAGCAGTCTTTCGCCTGGCATCACTACGGCTATTCGCGCGGCAAGATCGCGCCGGGGCTCGCCAGCGACGACGAGCTCTCAGCCTTGCCGCCGCAATGCTGGCGCATGGTGTGGAAGAACCCGGTCAATGGCAGGAACGCACTTTATCTCGCCTCGCACGCCTATGCGGTCGAAGGCATGGAGCCGGCTGCGGGCGAGACGTTCATCGACGAGCTGACAGCGGCGGCAACTGCGCCCGGCACGAGCTACGTCCACGCCTGGCAGGCCGGCGACGTCGTGATGTGGGACAACCGCGCCACCATGCACCGCGGCCGACCCTGGCCGGCGCATGAGGCGCGCTACATGGTGCGCACCACGATCTCGGCGACCGCGGTGGATGGACTTGAGACAATGCGGCCGCCGACGCGGCTGGCGGCGGAATAGAATCTATTCCGCGGCCATGATCGCGGGCATCTGCCGCGCTTGCCTCTCCATTTCCCGCCGGACGCGCACGGCTTGCGCGTTGTCGTCGAGCGCTACATCGGCGGCGGACAAAATCTCTCCGGCCGCGACATCGCGCAACAGCTTGACATGATGGGCAAGCCCGATCGGCAGGCCGTTGAGCGCAAGACTGCGCGGCGCTGGAATGAGCTTGGCGTAAACGCAATAGCCGCCTTCGCCGTCGAGCCTCTCGCCGGCTTTGAGCGCGCGCTTGGCGACCGCGACCGCGTCGCCGCGCCAGCTTCGGCAGCTTCCGGTCGGCTCGCCGCGCAGCGCGACATTGAGCACCGAAATCGAAAGCTCTAGCCCGATCAGATGAAACGGCTTGTACATCGCGGCGTAGCGGCCGGTTGAATCGGTCGGCAGCCCATATTGCTTGAAGCAGGCCGCGGCATAATCGTTGTTGGCCTTGAACACCACATAGACACCCCAGCGCAGATCGCGCTCGACCGGCCTGCCGTCGCGGCGCAGCGACGACACGACCTCGACCATGCCGTCGCCGGCAAGGACGCCGCCTAAATCCTTCGGCCGCAGCACGCTCGCCAGTTCGTCGGCGCCGCACGGCGGAAAGCTCAAACCCTCATGCGGCACGTCGAGCAGGCAAGCATTGGCCACCGCCGCCATCTCGATCGCCGACTTGGTGCCGTCGAGGAACGAATTGAACATCTGCGAATTCATGCCGGCGCGCTTGGCTTCCGCGGCCGTGAGACCGTAATGCTGCCAAACGCCGTCCGGCGTCACCGTATGATAGGCCGGCAGATATTTTGTGCCCTTGCCCGCCGCCGTGACCGTAAAGCCCGCGGCGCGCGCCCAGTCGACCATTTCGGCGATCAAAGCCGGCTGATCGCCGTAGGCCATGGAATAAATCACGTTGGCGGCGCGCGCCTTGCGCGCCAGATAGGCGCCGGCAAGCGCATCGGCCTCGACATTGACCATGATGATGTGCTTTCGCGCCTCGATCGCGGCGAGCGCATGCGCGATGCCTGCCGTCGGATCGCCGGTCGCTTCGATGACGACCTCGACGTTCTCATCGACACACGCGTCTCGGCCGCGATCGGCAAACCGTGTGCGGGCAATACGGGCTGCATCCCAGCCGACGCCGCGGCACGCGGCCTTGGCGCGTTCGGGATCAAGGTCGCAAATCACCGCGACGTCGAGACCGTGGATCGACGGCACTTGCGAAAGGAACATCGAGCCGAATTTTCCCGCGCCAATGAGGCCGACGCGGACCGGCTTTGCGGCCTCGACGCGCGCTGCGAGCAGGGATTGCAGATTCATAACTATTCTGCCGCAACTCTGTGCGAGCGTGCATACGCCAACAGTGCATCGTCGGCGACCGGCACGATCGGCGTAAAATCACGATGCGCGATCCATTCCGGGCGGGTGAATTTGGTGATGTGGTTGGAACAGGCGCATAGCGTCAGATAGACGATCTTGCGTGGATAGGGCGTGATGTTGGGCGGCGAGGCGTGCACCAGGTTGCCGTGGAACATCAGCACCGAGCCGGACTTGCCGGTCGGCGCCACGATGCCGCCTTCCGCCGCGAGCCGCGTCACCACATCTTTGTCGAGCGTCCACAGCGGATAGGACGTGGTCGCGGTGTCGTGCCCGGCCGCCAGTACGCCTTGTCTGTGGCTCTTCGGAATCAGCATCAGCGCGCCGTTGATCGGCATCACCTCGTCGAGGAATATTGCGATATTCATGGCACGCGGCGAGGGCATGCCGTCGTCGCGCGCCCAGGTCCCGTAGTCCTGATGCCACTGCCAGACGTCGCCCTCGAATGCCGCCTTGGCGTTGAGCTTGAACTGATGGACGTAGACGTCCTCGCCGAATAATTGGCGCAACGGCTCGACTAGCCGCGGATGATGGGCCATCAGGCGGAAGGTTTCGTTGAAGGTGTGCGCGGCAAAAGCGGTGCGCGGCGCGCCGGATTTCTCGCGCCACACTTCCTGGCGGTCGAGTTTCAAAATGGCGTCGGCATCGTCCCGCAGCTGGGCGATTTCTTCCTCGTTAAAGCAGTTCGGGAAGAACAAGTAGCCTTGCTCGTCGAACTCTTTCAGTTGGGCAGGGGAGAGCTGCATGATGCCCCCAAGCGTTTGGCGTTTCCAAGAGTTGCTATTCTTGAGGGGAACTTAGCCCAAAGCTACGTGCCGCGAAACACCACCTTGCGCTTGGCGTGGAACGCCTCGACGCCCTCCCGGAAGTCGTGCCCGCGCTCGCCTAAACCTACCGCCGTGTCGGAAACAGCGCCGCCGGAAAATCCGCGGCGGAACGGCGAGCCCGCTCGCGCGGCTTATAGTCCTGTCGCGGAGTGGGATCGGGCTCGACCGCGCGGCGATAGAGGTGCCAGGTGGCGTGGCCGAGCACCGGCATCACTACGGTCAGGCCGAGGAAGAACGGTATCGAGCCGATCGCCAGCAGCGCGGCGACGATCAAACCCCATAACGCCATGGTCACCGGATTCTCGACGACGACGCGGATCGAAGTGAGCAAAGCCACCGCCGCGCCGACATCGCGATCGAGCAACAGCGGAAACGACACCGCGCTGATCGTGAGCACCAGCACGGCAAACAAGAAGCCGACGCCGCTGCCGACGAGGATGAGGGTCCATCCGGCCGAGGTGTGGAACACATCGTCGGCAAATTGGCTCAGCGAGGTCGGCGCTGCGTAACCGAGGGTGCCGACATAGATGGCCTCCGCCACCACGAGCCAGATCAGGAAGATCGCCATCAACAGCACGCCGAGCGCGACGATGGCGCCGAGCGACGGCGAATGCAGCACGTCGAAAGCGTGGCCGGAGGAACTGTCGAGACCAGCCTCGCGGCGACGGCTGAGCTCATAGAGACCGAGCGCGGCAAGCGGTCCGATCAGCGCAAAGCCTGCCGCGATCGGGAATGCCAGCGGCAGCATCGAATGTCCAAGCGTCATCGCGATCAGGCAGACGCCGAGCAACGGATAGACGATGCAAAGGAATACAGCGTGACTGGGCATCGCCGCGAAGTCGTCGATCCCGCGCGCAAGCGACTGATAGAGATCGGTCGACGAAATTCGGCGCACGATGGGCCGTGCCGGGCTCGTACCGACGAGAATGTGTGAATAGGCCATGGCGCTCCTCCTGAACCTGTTCGCTCGACGGGTCGCCAATGCGACCGCGGCCGCAAGGCGTCCGGACATTTTTGAACATCGCCAGAATGACACCAAGTCACGCTCGGCGCACGGATCAATGCGGGGAAACGCGATGGTTGGCATCACATTCCGGTGTGCTGACTTTTATGGTGCAGCGCGGTGTATTTGCTGCGCATGCGAGCGACTGGGCGAAGCGGGAACAAAAACTCCCTCAAAGACAATCAAACAAGAAAAGGGCCCCCGATTGAGAGCCCTTTCCGCGCGATCCGTGGCTGCACTAGCGGTGATGGCCACCGCCGTGGAAGTGCGGGCCGCCATGCCAGCCGCCGCCGCCGATCACCACGCCGGGGCCGCCGTAATAGTCGTAGTAGCCGTTACACGGATAGTTATAGGGTCCGCAGGCGTAGCCGTAATAGGGCGCCGGCGCGGCAACTCCGACGCCGCCCGGCCCGGCGTAGAACCCGAACTGCGCCATCGCCGGCGCAGCAGTCAGCAGCATCGCCGCCGTAGCGATCCCGAGCGTGAGCTTCTTCATAGCATTCTCCTCTGTTCGTTTCTGCTCTCTGGCTCAGAGAAGGAAACGCAGAGGGATACGGCGTTGTTCCGCGCCGCGGCACGCCGTGGCCGAAGTTCCGAGCGAGAAATTTACGGAACAAATTCGGCAATGGCGCCTAGCTGTCACTCCGCGGCGATCGGCAGCGGTTCCGCAGCTTCCTCGTGCTCGCGCTTGTGGCCGCTGAGCCAGGCCTGGAACCGATCAAGATAAAGATAGATCACCGGCGTCGTGAACAGCGTCAACAATTGGCTCAGCGCAAGCCCGCCGACCATCGAATAGCCGAGCGGCTGGCGCAATTCCGATCCCGAGCCATGTCCGAACATCAACGGCAGGCCGCTCAACAGCGCCGTCATCGTCGTCATCACGATGGGACGGAAGCGAAGCAGGCAGGCTTGCCGTATCGCCTCGCGCGGCGCCAATCCGGCGCGTTCGCGGTTGATGGCGAAATCGACCATCATGATTCCGTTCTTCTTGACGATGCCGATCAAAAGGATGATGCCGATGATGCCGATGACGGAAAGGTCGAAGCCGCCTATCATCAGCGCCAGCAGCGCGCCGACGCCCGCCGAAGGCAGGGTCGACAGAATGGTCAGCGGATGGATGTAGCTCTCGTAGAGCACGCCGAGAATGACATAGACGACTACGAGTGAGGCGGCGATCAGGATCGGCTCGTTGGACAGCGCGGCCTGGAAAGCCTGGGCGTTGCCCTGAAAGGTGCCGATCATCGATGACGGCATGCCGATTTCGTCTGATGCCTTCTGGATGGCATCGACCGCCTGTCCGAGTGCCACGCCCGGCGGCAAATTGAACGTCAAGGTGACGGCAGGGAATTGCCCGGAATGCGCTACCAGAAGGGGTCCAATGTGACTGGTGTCGACATTAACAACCGTCGATAGCGGCACCAGCTGCCCGTTGCTCGGCGCCTTGATGTAGAGGTGATTGAGTGTGTCGAGCTTGCCCTGCAGATCCGGCGTCACTTCGAGCACCACATAATAGGCATTGTTGGTGAAGTATTGCGTCACGTCGGCCTGGCCGAAGGCGTCGTTGAGCGTGTTGTCGATGACCTGCGGCAATATGCCGAAGCGTGCCGCGGCGTCGCGATTGATGGCGACGGTGAGCAACGGCGCGGCATTCTGCGCGTCAGAGGCAACGTCGGCGAGTTGGGGCAGCTTCTTGAGCTCGCCGGTGAGGCGGAGCGCCCAGCTATTCAGCTCGTGCAGATCGGGATCCTGCAAGACATATTGGAATTGGCCGCGTGCGATCCGGCCGCCGACGGTGATGTCCTGCGCGGCCTGCAGGAACAGCCGGGCCCCGGGGATCTGGGCGAGCTTGGGGCGCAGCCGGTCGATGATTTGCGACGCCGAGGCGTCACGGTCGTCGCGCAGTTTCAGGCCGATGACGAAGCGTCCGGTATTCTGCGTATTGCCGTAGCTCGGTCCGAAGAACGATCCGAAGTCCTCGATATCGGGATCTTGCGCTATTATCTCGGACAACTGCCGTTGGATTGCGATCATCTTTGTCGGTGAGACGTCCTGGCCCGCTTCCGAAATGCCTAATATCAGTCCCGTATCCTGAGTCGGGAAAAAACCTTTCGGTATCGACACAAACAACACGCCGGTGACGACAAGCGTCGCCAGGAACACCAGCAAGGTGACGAACTGGTGCCGCAGGACGAGGTCGAGCCCGCGGCGATAACTGTCCAACAGCGCGTCGAATCCCCGTTCGATGACAAGATAGAGGCGGCCGTGCTCACGGCCATGCTCACTCACCAAGAAGCGTGAGCACAACATCGGCGTCAGCGTCAGCGACACGACCACCGACACCAGGATCGCGGCAATGACGGTGATGGCGAATTCATGGAACAGCCGGCCGACGATGCCGCTCATCAGCAACAGCGGAATAAAGACCGCGATCAGCGAGATGCTGATCGAAAGCACGGTGAAGCCGATCTCACGCGCGCCTTTGATCGCCGACTGGAGCGGCGTGGTGCCGGCTTCGAGATGGCGGAATATGTTTTCCACGACGACGATGGCGTCATCGACCACGAAGCCGACGGCAATCGTCAAGGCCATCAACGAAAGATTATCGAGGCTGAACCCGATCAGATATATAACCGCGATGGCGCCGAGGAGCGACAGCGGCACCGCGGCGCCGGGAATGAGCGTGGCGTGCACGCTGCGCAGGAACAAGAGGATGACCATCACGACGAGCGCGCACGACAGCAGCAGCGTGAATTCCACGTCCGCGACCGCGGCACGGATGGTCTGAGTACGGTCGACGACGGTGTCCAAATGGATGCCTGGCGGAACGATCGAATGCATGCGCGCCAGAGTAGCTTTGATATGGTCGACGGTGTCGATGACGTTGGCGCCGGGTTGTTTGTAAATGATCAGCATCACGGCGCGCTGGTCGCGGTGCAGTGCCCCCAGCGTCACGTCCTGTGCTCCATCGATCGCTTTGCCGACGTCGCGCACGCGAACAGCGCCGCCGTTGCGATAAGCGATGATGACGTCATTGTATGGCTTGGCTTCCGTCAATTGATCGTTGTCGGCGATGGTGAAGCTCTGGTCGCGCCCGAGCATGGTGCCCTTGGCGGCATCGGTCGTGGCGTTCAGAAGCGCCGCGCGGACGTCCTCCAGCGTCAGTCCGCGCGCCGTCAGCTTGGACGGATCGATCTGGACGCGGACCGCAGGCCTTTGCTGGCCGCCGATGGCAACCAGGGAAACGCCGGTGAGTTGCGAAATCTGCGTGGCGACCACGTTCTCGGCAAAATCGTCGACCTTGGGCAGAGGAATCGTGTTCGACGTCACCGCGACGATCAGGATCGGGGAGTCCGCCGGGTTAACCTTTTTGTAGGTCGGCGGCGCGGTGAGGTTTTTCGGCAGATAGGGCGTAGCGGCCGTAATCTGGGCCTGCACGTCGCCCGCGGCCCCATCGATGCTGCGGTTGAGATCGAACTGTAGCGTCACCACGGTCGAGCCGAGCGAACTTACCGAGCTCATCTGGGTCACGCCGGCGATCTGGCCGAACTGGCGTTCGAGCGGCGTCGCCACCGTGGCGCCCATGGTTTCGGGGCTGGCGCCGCTCAACGTGGCCGTGACCTGAATTGTTGGGAAATCGACCTGCGGCAGCGGCGCCACCGGCAGCAGGGGAAACGCCACGAGCCCGACCAGCGCCAGCGCGGCCATCAACAGTGAAGTTGCGATCGGCCGGCGAATGAAGACTTCAGAGAAATTCATCCGCTCTTATCCGCTTGCCGCTCCGGCGCCGGTCTTGGCGGTCGGATCGCAACGTGCGTCCCGACGTCCAATCGGGACTGTCCGTCGACGACCACGTGTTCGCCGGCACTGAGGCCCTTGATCGCGACGGCCAGATCCTCGTTAACCGGCAGTGCCTCGATCGGCCGCTGTTCCGTGGTGTTGTCCGGCTTGATCACCCAGACATAGAAACCGTCGGGCCCGCGCTGCAGCGCGACCGCCGGTATCGTCACCGCGTCCTTGCGGATCGTGATCAAAATGCGGATGTGCACGAACTCGCCGGGCCACAAGCGCTTGTCCTCGTTCTTGAACTCGGCCTTCAATTGAATCGTGCTGGTGCTCTGGTCGATCAGATTGTTGATCAGCAGCAGCCGGCCTTCCGCCAATTGCTGCTTTTCGTCCTGGTCGAAGGCGAGCACCGAAACGTCACCGTGCAGCATGGCCTCGCGCACCGGGCCAAGGTCGCTTTGCGGCAAGGTGAACACCACCGTGCACGGCACGATCTGGGTGAGCACCGTCAGCGGACCGATGTCGTTGGTGTGAATGATGTTGCCGATATCGACCTGGCGGAAACCGACCACGCCGTCGATCGGCGCCGTAATGGTGGCGAAATTGAGCTGGGTCTGCGCGGCCTCGATGGCGGCCTGATCGGCGTCGATCGTCGCCTTGGTCTGATCGACCTTGGCCTGTTGCGCGTCGAGATTTTGATGGGTCTCGAAGTTCTTTTGTACGAGCGTCTCGAATCGCGCCAAATCCTTCTCGGCGTCGATCAGCTGGGCTTGGTCCTCGCTTTTTTTCGCAACGGCCTGGTCGAACGCGGCCTTGAACGGTGTCGGATCGATCCTCGCCAGGACGTCGCCAATGTGCACGTCCTGCCCCTGCCGGAAATCGATCGAGACGAGCTGGCCGGTGACCTGGGCGCGGATGGCGACGGTGTTGAGCGCCTGAACCGTGCCCAATGCGTCGTAGTAGATCGGCACGTCGCGCTGCGTCGCTTCAGTCGCCGTCACCGGAACCGTCGGCGGCCCAGCGCTCTGGGCGGCCTGCGAACTGCCGTGCCGCCAAAAAATCCCCACGGCGGCCAGGCACGCCAACGCGATCCCGGCAACCGCAAAAAAAATCCGCCGGGGATATCGCCCGGTCATCCACGTCTTCATGGTCTAGATATACCTTGCTTGTCGTACCGCTCAAACGTGAACTTTCTTCCCGCGCCGCATCCTTGTCGGTCCGCCATCGCTGTCGGCCCCGTGCGGATTATAGCGGCTGGCTAGAACGTGCAATGACCCGGGCATTAAAGTTAATTAAGGCGGCCGACTGGGCCGCCGATTAACGATGCCGATCTAACGCCCCGCCGAATTCGAGTTCGCGCTTGATCGGGCAATAAACATCATGGCTATTTGTTCTGCAATCACAGTCTGAAAGCCGGCTATTCTGGTGTTGTCCCGATCTGAAAATTCTGGTCCGGATCTCGCGGTGGTGATCCGCGCCTTCGAGGGCGGCGGCGCGCAGCGGGACATGATCCTGCTTTGTAACGCGCTCCTGGCCAGGGGCATCGGCATCGCGGTCTTGGCGCTGCGCATGGACGGTCCGCTGCGCGCCTTGCTCGACCCGGCCATTTCCGTCACCCCGGTCGCCGGGCGACAGCTGCGCTATGCCATTCCCGGGCTACGCCGCCTGATCCGCGACCTTAAGCCGAACCTTGTTATCAGTTCGGAGGCGAACCTCAATCTTTGCACGCTGATCGCCGTGCGGACACTGCCACGACGCCGCCGGCCGAAACTTATTTTGCGCGAAGTTGGCAGTCCGTCGATCGCCCAGTACCGCGATCCCTATCTACAGAACCGTATCGCCTATCGAATCCTGCGCCGTGTTTACCGCTACGCCGATCGCATCATTGCGCTGACCGAGGGAGCGCGGCGCGATCTCGTCCGGAATTTTGCCGTGCCCGAGGGTATCATCGCCATGATGCTCACCAATGCCGTGGTACCTCCGGCTACAGCCGACCGGATTGCGCAGTGGGACGGAGAAACCGGGCGCGAATCCGATCTCGTCGTCTGCGTCGGCCGGCTGTCTCCGGAAAAGGACCAAGCCACCCTGATCCGCGCGATGGGCTTGCTGCCGGCGGGGCGATCCTGGCGCCTCGCCTTGGTTGGCGACGGCGCGGAACGTGGCAATCTTGAAGCTCTCGCGCGCAGTCGGGGTCTGAGCGACCGTATCCTGTTCACCGGCCAGGTCGACGATCCGTTCGCCTGGATGCGGCGGGCGCGCCTCGCGGTGTGCACCTCGGTTTATGAGGGGCTTTGCAACGCTATCATCGAGGCGCTGGCCTGCGGCACGCCGGTGGTCTCGACAAACTGCCCCTACGGCCCCGCCGAGATCCTCCAGGGCGGCCGCTACGGCACGCTGACGCCGGTCGGCGACGCCGGCGCCATGGCCGTGGCAATCGAAGCGGCATTGAGCGCTGTTCCGGACCGTGGCGCACTGATGGCACGCGGCCAGAATTATACCGCTACGCGCGCCGCCGAACGGTTCCTCGAAATCGCGGCCGAACTGCGGCCCAAGTCGGCCTCGGCCGACGGTCCCTTCGTCGTGGCAAGGGTGTTGTGAGGCCGGCCACGCGGTAGCCGCTCGCGCGCTTCACGTGCGCGATTAGATTTCATTTATTCTCTTATCGAGGACCGACTGAGATAATCGAAGACCGTGATGCTTCCATTGCTGTGCATGTGATGCGTTCCGCATATGTCGTTTTTGAAATATGGGTCCACCTCCGCGATACAGGTTTCGCGATAGGAGCTTTCCGTAAGCTCGACGATTTCGTTGATCAGCGCTCGGCGGCCGTACAGATCGAAGCCTTGTCCCTGTGACACTCTAAAAATCTTGTCGCCGTCCCTCAAAAGGCCTCCGTTTCTGGCGCGGGAGGCGTCCACCACAATGGGGTTATTCGCATGCGGCGCCCAGTCTCCGAACGGAGACGATGCGTGGAAGATCAGCAGTTCCGAACAATGGTCGTCGCTGTCTATGGGATCGATGTTCGTAAACATCCACCATCGGCCATTGCGCTCGAATATCATCGTATCGCCCGCGGAGACGTTCTGCATGACGACTTTTTCCAGCGTCCAACCGAGCGGAAAGTCGCGGCATTTGTAGATCCGAATATCTCTATTTTTGTGAGTCTCCGGGCACATGAAGAGCCCCCCCTGATATTCGAATATGTAGGGGAACGACAGATGGAACGGTTCGCTTAACGCCACGCCGGCGCGGACCGCTTCATTCTCACGAAGCTCATAAACTGCGATTTCGCCGCGATCCTGCCCATAATCGAAGTCCTCCATAAAACAAAAGCTCTTGCCGACTTTGGTCACGACGAAGGGGTCGGCTAAAAAGTGAAACGGGGGATTCTCTATTTCGATGCCGCGCCACAAAACTGCGTTTCGCCAATCTGAATGCAAAAACGCAACGCGCCATCGCAATTCGCGGCCGCGCAGTATGTTCGCCATGTTCCGCGTGCGATAGGAAAGCTGATTAAGCGCGTAAGTTACGGTCTGCACGGTGTTGGGAGCGCGATACAGTCTATCGGAATAAGGCACTGACGGCAGCGCATCGGGCAGGGTTCCGCCCAACGCAATTCTGCCGATGAGTCGTTTCAGGTAGTAATTCGACTTTTCGTAGACTGAGGCCTCATTGAGTTGAAAGTAGCTTCTTGTCGGCAGTTGGCCGCGCATCAGAACAACGCCGCCGTCAAGCTCTTCGGTGAGAACTTGAATCGTGAATCCCGTCGTCTCTTGTCTAAAATACACCTCCCAGAACGCCGCCGGGAGGCCGCGGTTGATTCTGTTGTCGGCGTGGTGAAACGAGAGAATGCCGAGGCGCGACGCGCTTAGAATGCCGCCCTTCAGAATGCCGCTGCCGCAACGCACCATGATGTCGCAATCCAACTCCTTCACCCGCTGTATGTCGGCCGCGTTGAATCTGAAGATAAATCCGGATTTCGAGATAATCGGAGAGATGGCGATCATCTCATCGACGACAGAAAACAAGTTGAAGGAGTTGAAGTGATCTGCGTGTCGCAGGGTTTTCTTGAGACGAATCTTTTCGAGGGCGACAATGCCGCGGAACAGCAGTTTTGAAAGCAGCCGAGATACTGTCGATAGCGCGCCAAATCTACGGCGGTGTTGGACAAGCCTCGTTATTTGACCGCGAAATGGCCCGTTCGCAATCGCGGGGTTGGCCGGATGCAAGATTAATACGGCGTGCATAGTCTCCTGCGATTGAATCCACTGCGCCAACTCGAAAACATACTTTGACGACATATTGCTGTCGGCAAGCAGCCCGATTTTGAAGCCCTTTCCGTCAGCCCTTTGACCGGGCTTAGGCGACTGCAGGTCAGTGGAAGAGTCGGGGCGCATCAACGCCACCGCGGCGAGCGATGGGCCAGAAAGATGCGGAGGATTCTCGGCGACTCGACGAGATATCGCCGCCACATCCGTGCCGGCTCCCGCATCAGGCGGTAGGCCCATTCCAGACCGAGTTTCTGCAGCCACAGTGGCGCTCGGGCGCGGACGCCGGTCAGAAAATCGATCGAGGCGCCGACGCACAGCGCGACGCCCGATTTGCTGCCGAGTTCGCCAAGCGCCTGGGCGATCAGCTCCTGCGCCGGGCAACCGACGCACAACAGAGCAATGTCCCAGGTCCGATTCATACAGGCCCGGGCGACCGCAAGCCGCCGCTCGGCGCTTTGCGCAAGCCCAGCCGGGGCGGACAGCACCTCGAAATCAATGCTGGGGTAGCCGGCGCGCAGCGCTGCTTCGGTGCCGCGCGAGGGTCCGACCACCAAGATCCGTTTCGGCGCGCAGATGTGGTCATGCCGGTTCAGCGCGGCAAACAGCGACGCAACCAGATCGCTGCCGGTGACCAGCGGCAGCGAGTGCCGGTCAAGCCGCGCCAAAGTGCGGATGATGCGGCTATCGCACAGCGACAGCCATGCGGCGCGGTAGATCGGCAGCAGCCGGCTGGGATCCTCATGCGCCGCGACGACGTGGTAGGCGTTCGGCGTGACGACGTAGCGATAAGGCGCGCCGGTATTTTCGAGGATAGCGTGCAGCGCTTGGCGCTGCGTCAACAAAGCGAACCGCAGGCCGAGAAATTCGGCGTGTTGGATTTCGCCCGGTCGGTCAGGAGGCGCTTGCGGCGGTTCGTCGTTGGCCGCGTCTGCAGGCGCCATGGCTGGCGAGGGCAGCATCGCTAGGGCACCACCGCGCCTTCGCCGGCGGCTTCGACCGACGGCAGGCTCAAGAGACCGAAGTGATGCACCGCGAAGCCGCCGCACAAGGCGAAAATGCCGGCGTCGAGAAGGAGCGGCAGCGACTGACCCGATACCAGCCCGGCGGCGGCGTGGGCGCCGAACACGAAGAGTATCGCCAACGACGGCATGACGCCGAGCGCGGTGAGGTCGATCGGCATCCGGTACCAGCGCCGCCCCAGCAGCATAAAGGCGACGCAGGCGACGATGCTGGCCACCATCAAGGCTATGGCCGCGCCGTGTGGGCCGAACGCCGGAACTAGAAGAATGGAAAGTGCCGTCGAAACCACGAGAAACAAAAGCGATACGATGAGTTCGAGATAACTGGCATTGGTGAAATAGATCACTTGCGCAAAATAGAAATTGCGCATGGTCGCGAATGCGAAGGCAATAGCAAAGATCGGAATGAGGTCGCGGGTCGGTGCGATGAACTCCGGCTTCAGCACCGCCTGCAGCACGACGTCGCCGAACACGATGAAAAATGCAGCGCCGAAAGTCGCCGCGGCGAGGCATGCATTGAAGGCCTTGCGCAATGTCTGATTGGCGGCCTCGTTGTCGCCGCGGTTGGATTGCGTCTTTGCCACCGTGACCAGCGACAGGATGATCGCCTCGCCGAGCACGCTGAAACTTTGCCGCAGCACGTCGGCGACGACGCCATAGGGCCCGAGCGTTGCCAGTCCGAGATAATGGGCGAGCAACAGCCGGTCGATGCTCTGACCCACCGCGGTGACGCCGAACGACAACAACAGCGGCCAGCCGTAGCTGACGATATGCAACGACGCGGAACGCGAGAAATGCGACAGGCGGAGCTTGGACAGCGTGGCGAGCGCCGGCGTGGCGGCAAAGATATGCGCCACCGCGATGGCGATGGCGAGGCCGCGCGCGCCGCCGCCGCCCAATAGGCTCGCGCTGCCGAACCCGACCATGAGCACGGTGCGCAGGATCATGGCCAGCGCCGCGCCACGGGCGTTGAGCAGCGTGCGGGCGACTTCGAAGGCCGCCTCGTACAAGGTGATGCCGCACACCAAAGCAAATACGGCGACGAGAAAGCTCGGCTCGAACAGGCCGAGCAGTCCCAATGTCAGCAGCACGAGCGCGACGAGGGTTACGCCGACGCCAAGCAGCCGCGCCAGCGAGCCGACATATTCACCAAAGCGTTCCGATTGGTAAACGCCAAAATAGGCAAAACGCATCCATTGCGCGCCAAAGCCGTAGACAATCAGCGACCACGCGAAGATCAGCACGTAGTGGCCGTACTCGGCGGGGCCGGCCAGACGCGAAAAGATGGCGACGGCGAGCAGATTTCCTGCGGCCGACACCGCGCGCGCGCTCAGATAGAGCAGGCCCGACGTGTTAAGCATTCCGCGTGATAAGTCATTGTTGATGTGATGAAAAGTGGGTACGACAGCTTTCACTGAGTATCGTTAAGTCGTATCTGCGAAATCAACAAAAACGAAACGGGTGGCGAGTGAAGCTGTGATGCGTATTTTGCAAATTATACACGATCGTGAACGCGGCGGCGTCCAAAAACTCGCAGCGATGATCGAAGACGGGCTCTCTTCGCGGCGTTTTGCCGTCGAAACCGCGTATTTGTATCCCCATGCCGGACTGCCGACGTTAGCCAAGTTCGTTTACGTGTTGCGCACGGCGCGCCGTATCTGGCGCGGCGATTTCGATACGTTGATCGCCTATCAGTCGAGCGCGTCCATCCTGGTCGGCGTCGTGGGCTGGCTCGCGGGCTGCCGGCTGCGCGTCGTTCACCAAACGTGTACGCCGGGCCAAATGCCGCGGCCGCTGCGGTTGTTCGACAAGCTTGCCGGCACGCTTGGTCTCTATACGGCAAATATCGTCAACAGCGCGGCGACCTGGGCCGAGTTCGCCCGCTACCCGGCGCGTTATCGCCGCGCGATGATCCTGATCGAACACGGTCTCGACGCGCCCGCCCCGACGCACAACCGCGAAGCCGCGCGCCGGCTGTTCAATCTGCCGCTATCGCAGCCGATTCTCCTTAACGTCGGCCGGCTCGCGGCGCAAAAGAACCAGGACGTGCTGATCCGTGCGCTGACGTGCCTGCCGCAAGCGCATCTCGTGCTCGCGGGCGCCGGTCCAAAGCTAGACGCGATGCATACGCTCGCCGTCACACTCGGCGTCGACGACCGGCTGCACCTGCTCGGCGCCTTACCGGCCGAGGATGTCGCCGATTTATATGCTGCGGCCGACCTGTTCGTATTTCCCTCGACCTGGGAGACTTTTGGGCTCGCCCCCGTCGAGGCCGCCATGGTCGGCTTGCCGATGGTGGTCGCCGACCTTGCGGTGCTGCGCGAGGTGTTGCGCGCGGACGGCACCGAGCCGGTCGCCTTCGTTGCGCCGCACGACACCGAGGGTTGGATCTCGGCCATCGGCAAGGCGCTGGCTGCTGCGCCTGCGGCACGGACCGTTGCCGCATTCGCGAGCAATATAAGTCGCAAATATTCCCGCCAGCGTATGATCGAAAGTTATCTCAGCCTGTTCGAGGCCTATGCGCGGCCGGACCGTCGCGAAGTCGCCGGATTGCAGACGACCGCGGAAGAGGCGCGGCCTTGAATCGCCGCGCCTTGCGGCCCTGCGCGTTCGCCGCACTATCCATCATCGCATGGTCTTTCGTCTCGGCTTTCGCGTGTGGGCCGGCCGTTGCCGCCGGCACGGCGCCCGCGTTCAAGCGCGGCGCAACGCTGGTCGAATTCTTCGAGTTTCCGGCGACCGTCGGCGACGGTACGGCCAAAGCCTATGCCAACCCGCCATTTTCGCATGCGCTGTCGGCGTTGAGCTTGTTCGATTTCGACGCGCTGCGTCGGATCGGTTTCGATCATATGCGCGTTCCGCTCGATGTCGGCCCATTGTTGCTGGGCGATGAAGCGGAGCGACAGCAGATCATCGATCAGCTGGTCGCGGTCGTTAACGCGCTCAATCGTCATGGGCTGGGCGTGCTCGTCACATTGTTTCCGCCGTCGCTGCACCATGAATTGCCGCAGGCTTATCTCGACGGACTGGACGGTCCGAAATTCCGCGACTATTCGGCAGTCGTCGAACGCATTGCCACGGCATTGAGCTCGGTTCATTCCGGCGTGGTCGCGCTCGAGCCGATGAACGAGCCGCAATCGCAATGCCAAATCCGCTTCGGCACCGATTGGTCGACTTTCCAGCAAGTCATGGTCGAACGTATCCGCCGTATCTCGGCGCAGCTGCCGCTTTTCCTCACCGGCGGCTGCTGGTCGAATATCGAAGGCATCGTGCTGCTCGACAGCGATCTGCTGCGCGACCGGCGCAATTTCGTCAGTGTGCACTTCTATTATCCGTTCCTGTTCACCCACCAGGGCGCCAGCTGGTCGATGCCCTATCTCGCCGGCACCATCGGCGTGCCCTATCCGGCGTCGGCAGGACAGTTGGATGAGACGTTGGCGCTGACGCGCGCGCGCTTCCGCACGCTGCCGCTGCCGCCGAACGTCGACCGCGCGGCCGCTCAGACGCAGGCGGAAGCGGAGATCGAACGCTATTTCAACGAGGCGCAGGGCCCGGCGCAGATCCAGGAATGGATGAACAAGGTGGCAGATTGGCAGCGGCGCCAGCAGGTCGGTTCCGATCGGATCGTCTTTACCGAATTCGGCGCCATGAAGCAGACCATCGCCGGCCTGGAGGTCGATCGCGCCTCGCGCACGCGCTGGCTCCGCGACGCTTCGGCCAGTATCGCCAGCCACGGCTGGGGCTGGACCGCCTATGTGCTACGCGACGATCCGTTCGGCCTCTACGCTCATATGAGCGATCGCTATCCCGATCCGGATATCCTGCGCGCTTTGCAGCTCGACGCGCCGTCGGCCTTCCCCGCGGAGTGAACCCCGGCGGGGCGGCAGAGTCGTTACGCCATGGCGCGCGTCACCGAGAGGTAGCGCAAGCCGAAAGTCGACGTCATGAAGAAGAACCAGACTTCGCCGACCTGCTGCAGGATCGAGCTCTCGAAGCATGCCGCGTAGACGCCGTAGAGGCAGACCCGAAGGAACAGCGTTTGCAGCGCTCTGGTGTGTGGGTCGGGCGATTGCCGGCAGAAATCGACGATCGGAAGAATGACCACCCACACCACCACAAACAGCATGCCGGGAATGCCGATCGTCAGCGCCAGATTGAGATAGGCATTGTGGGCGTCGGTCGCGGCGTTGGCCCAGGTCACGCTGTCGCCGAGCCCGTAGACGACCTCAGGCGTGCCCCAGAACGTCGAATAGCCGTAACCGGTGATCGGCCGTTGCGCCACGGCTTGCAGACCGAGCTGCCAGATTTCGGTTCGTCCAGTGAAGGTCGCGTCCGGCATGATCGCTTCCATCAGCTTGCGCACCGGCTCGAACAGCACCGTGCCGATGGAACACAAATTGAAGATGAACAAGATCGCGACCACCAGAAAGACGCCGAGCGCGGGGTTGCGGCTGCGGCCGATAATGGCGGACAGGATCAAGGCCATGGGCAGTACGCCCATCGCCGTCTTCGATTGTGTGAAAGCGAGAAACACCGCCGACAGCACGACAATCGCGCCGCCCAGCACCAGGCTGCGCACCCGCGCGACGTAGAAGCCGATGAAGACGAACAGCACCATGGTGGCGCCGGCGTCGTTCTTATGCGGAAACACGCCACGCCAATTGCCGTCATGCTCGGGCTCGAGAAAGTCGGTGGCATGGTGGATCGAAAGCTGCGGCAACAGCAGCACGCCGAGATAGCACGCGAGCAGCACGATAAGCGCCGCGGCGGCTATCAGGTCGCTGAACTGCCGCAAATTCTTCGGCAACAGCAGCACCATTGCCGAAAGACTCATGACCACGAGCGCGAAGGACAGACGCCGGGCGGCGAGCGATGGCTCCCACGATGTCAGCACGCTCAGCACGCACCACGCCACTGTTCCGATCAAAACCGGACGCAGCAACAGCAACAGCCGCCGCGGCTCATGACAATAGGTCCACGTCGCGAAGGCAAGGAACATGCTGGAGAAGGCGATCTGATTGACCACGTCGCCGCCCTCGACCACGGCTTGCGGCGGTATCGAGAGGTCGACAAACGGATGAAAGGAAATCCAGGCCGCCAGAAATACCGAGAGGAAGAGAACGCTGCGGACCAGCGTATCGAGATCGACCGCCGCGTGGCTCGCGGCGCCGGCCGAAACCCGGCCACCGAGCTTCGCCATCGCGCTCATGCTGGACCGGCTCCGGTCAGCACCGCACCGCGAACTTTTTGCGCGTCGAGGCCGAGCCGCGAGATGAAGTGTCCGGCCGCGCTTTCGTCATAGTCCGCGGCTCTGGCGACCAGAAGGATGTGGTCGACAACGCCGGCAAAGAAACCGAGGCCCGGATCGCCACCACCGATCGCCGCGACAATTACCAGGTCGTAGCGCTTGGTCTGCTCGAACGCCCGATTGAGATCGCCGTCGTAAATGCGGCGGTCGCGCCGGCTCTCCGGCGAGACGAACAGCATCAGATTGATGTTGGTTTCGCGATCGAGCTTGATGACGTCGGAGAGGAGCCGACGGCCGACGGCTACGTCGACCAGACCCGCGTCGCTCGCTTCGGCATCGATCGCCGACAGCGTGCGATGCTCGAGATCGGCATCGATCAAGAGCACGCGTTGGGTCGCCGCCGCCACCGCCGCAAGCGCCAGCGCAACGGTGGCCGAGTCGTCTTCGGCGTCCGCGGCAATGACGAGAACGCTTGGATTGCCGGGCGCAACATGGCTGGCGCGCAATTCGTCGTAGACCCTGTGCATTTCGCGGGCGAACGGTGAGGCTGGATCGTCCACCGCGCTCAGGCCGAACGACACGTCGGCGGCCGGCAATATCGCCAGCACCGGCACGCCGCGCGGTGCGGCGGGCCAGCATCCCATGGCGACAAGCGTTCGGCGCAATGCGTCGCCGACGCTCCGACGCCGGTCGCCGGCTTGCGCCGGCGGCCGCACCAGCACCCAGCCGGTGCCGGCGGCGGCGCCCAGCAGCATCGCTCCCAGCGCCACGATGAGGTTCGGCGGCGGCGAACTGCGCCGTTGCGGCAGGTCGGCCTTGGACAGCACGCGAATGTTCTTGGTATCGAGCTGTTCCTGCTCGCCGGACTCGCGGGCGCGAACCAGAAACGCTTCGTAGATCGAGCGGGTCGCCTGCGCGTCGCGTTCGAGCTCGCGCAAGCCCACCATGGCTTCGTTGGTATTGATCGCCGTGTGCTTGAGCGCCACGAAATTGTCGGCAAGCATCTGTTCGCTCGCCTTGGCGCTTTCGTATTCGGTGCGCGACGCGACCGCGACGCGATCGACTTCAGCGTCGATCATGCGTTTGAGCCGGTCCGCTTGCGCCTCGATATCGATGACCGCCGGATGGCGGCCCCCGAGCGTTGCCGTCTGCTCGGCTTCGCGCCGCACGATCTCGGCATATTGGCTGCGCAGCGCGGTGATGGTCGCCGACTGCAAGGCTTCCGGGAAGGCGCCGTTCTCGTTCTTGGTGCGCTGCACCGTTTCGACTTGATCAAGGCGCGCTTTGGCCTCGGCGGTACGGGCACGCGCGGCGCCGACCTGATTGTTTAATTCGGTGATCTCTTGGTCGGTCACCAACTGGCCGTTGGCATTGACAATGTTGTTGCGGGCCTTGAAGGCTTCGACCTTTTCCTCGGAATCGCGCACGCCGTCTTTCAGCTCTTTGAGCCGTGCGGAGAGCGACTGCGAGACTTGCCGGGCGGCATCGGCCCGCACGCGCGTCTGCTCGTCGAGATAGGACTGCGCGATCGCATTGGCGATGCGCACCGCTTTGCGCGGATCGCGGCTGGTGACGCTGACGTCGACCACAAAGGTTCGTTCGGCGCGTTTGACCACGACACGGCGTTTGAGCTCATTGAGCGCGGCGAGCGTATCGCCGCCGGGCAAGGCGTCCCTGCCCATCAACACGTTGAGGAGCGACGGGCCGCGCGCGAATTCCGGATCGTGGTCGAGCCCTTCCGAACTGACGACGCGCCGCAATACCGTGTCGGAGGTCAGGACGTTGACCTGGCTCTCGACCTGCATCAGAGCGGCGTCGCTCATTTGCGCAGGCTGCGTGGTGTCGTTGCCAACCGCGCGCAAGTCGCTCGGGTCGATGAGGATTTGCGTGGCCGCCGTGTATTGGCTCGGTGTGAAGCTGATAAGCAGCACCGCCAAAGCGAGTGCCCCGATCGTCGCGTAGAGGATCGTCGCCCGGCCGCGCCAGAGCGCGGCTCGAATCTGCGCCAGATCGATTTGCGAAAGCGGCGCCAGTCCGACGGCGAAATCGCCGGACCCGACGGCTGCTGATCTGATTTGGCGCGGCGCTTCGAACATTCACCACTCGAATGTCTTCGCTCTACTCTGTTGCGGCCTTGTCGCGGCGGATAGCGCTTCGGCGCGAAAAGCCCGCCGCACAGCTCATCAAACGTGCACGCGGCCGGCCAAGTCCAGAACTATCCAGACCTTCTGGTATGGTTAATCAATTCATAAGGGATCAAGGTTAACGAGCGGTGTATGCCGCGGTCGGCACGACGGTCTGGACCGCCGGGCGTTCCGAGCGGCCGCTCACAGCCGCCGGAACACTCCGGAAATCGCGGCGATGATCACCAGCACGGCGACAATGGGAATCCAAATCAGCGCCGCGCCGATCAGCGCCAGCAGCAAGACGCCGCCGAGAAGACCGACCACGAGCATCAGAAGCGCGAAGCCGAACGGGCCAATCCTGCTGACATAGACCCGATGGGTACTGCGCGCCTGGGTGAAGCCGTAAGGCGGCGGCCAGTTCGGACCGCGGCCGCGGCTATTGCCGCGCTCTGGAGGCAGGATCTCCGGTTCCGCGCGCGGCCGCTCCGGCTGGTTCGATGATTTTGCCATTTATCTCACCCGCGCAGCATCGCCTGGTCCGATGCGCACCGGCTACTATGTAACCTTTGCACGGACGACCACAAGCGGCGCTTTGCCGCCGCCGTGCGGGGGTCAACGCGCGTGCGTCCGCGCATGATGCTCGTGCAGAAATTTTGCCAGCTGCTCGCGCAAGCTTTCGTCTTGCTCGCCCCGGTGGCCGAGCACGATGGCGCGCTCGAACAGCCGGTGTTGCAGCTCTTGCGGCAGCTCGCTCCAGAGATCGGCGGCAGCGGTGCCGAGGGCATGCAAATAGCGGTCGGTGACGTCGTTGACGACCTGATCCGGTTCGCTCATGCCGATACTCCGGGCGGCGCATGTGCCGCGGATAGAAATGCAAGTATTCACCTAATGACGATAGGAAACAACGCCGGCATATTCGGGTTCCCGCCGCAATGCCGCACGCTGGCCCGGTTTGGTCGTTATTCCGGCTTGATCCCGGCCTCGCGGATCACGTCGCCCCAGCGCGTCGTCTCCGCCTTGATGAAAGCGCTGGTCTCCGCCGGAGTGCCGCCGCCAGCACCGATGTTCAGTTCCCGGAAGCGATCGAGCAGATCGGACGCATGCATCGCGGCGTTGACCGCGTCATTGAGCTTGGCAACGATATCGTCGGAGGTTTTCGGCGGCGCGGTCAGTGCGTGCCAGGTATCCGATACGCAGCCCGGCACGCCCGTTTCTTGCAGTGTCGGGATATCCGACAGCGACGGCACTCTTTGTGCGGTCGTGACCGCGAGAATTCGCGCGCGCCCGGATCTGTGCAGATCGAACGAGGTCGCAAGCTCATTGAACATCAGATCGACATTGCCGGCGAGCAGATCGGCGATTGCCGGCGCCGTTCCCCTGTAGGGCACATGGGTGAGCTTGGTGTGGGTGAGGGTCTGAAACAGCTCGGCGGTGACATGCGAGGTGGTGCCGATGCCCTGCGACGCATAATTGAGCTTGCCGGGATTCGCTTTGGCGTAGGCGACAAACTCCGCCACGCTTTTGAGCGGAAGGTCGGCCCGCACCAGAAGCACGTTGGCGACGTGCGACAGGATAGCAACCGGCACGAATTGCGTGGGGTCGTAGTTGAGCGATTTATAGATGAACGGATTGGTCGTGATCGGCGAGGGTTGCGATGCGAGCAGGGTATAACCGTCGGGCAGCGCATTGAAAGCCGCTTCGGCGCCGACACTGCCGCTGACGCCGGGCTTGTTTTCGACGACCAGCGGCTGACCCAAGCTATCGCGCATTTTGGCCGTGACCAGTCTGGCGATGGTGTCGACGCCGCCGCCGGCCGGGACCGGGACGATGACGCGGATCGGATGGTCGGGAAAACTTGCCGCGCCGCCTTGCGCGATGGCCACTGCCGCCGCGCCGGCAGCGACTATGACAGCGACAACGGCGATCAACGGGTAACGTCGCTGCATGCAAGATCTCGGATCCGCGATGGTAACGTGATGCCATAGCGCAGATCGGCGCTTAAGTCCCGCGACGCGCCGCCGCCACGCGGGGCATGCGCGCGGCGGGCGCTTGCGAACAGCCAACGCGGCGCGCCGGACCACGAAGCGGTTTCCACTTTCCAGGATCACGCTCTAGGATCGCAGCCAAAACGCGGGAAGAGGCGCCGGCATGGGTAAAGTCGATTTCATTCTGGAAGAGCTCGTCACCGCCAATCGCATTCTGGCCAACGAGGGCATCGTCGATTCGTTCGGCCATGTCAGCGCCCGGCATCCGGAGCAGTCGGACAATTATCTTTTATCGCGCGCCCGCGCTCCCGAGCGCATCGAATCCGACGACATCGTCGCCTATAGACTCGACGGCAGCGCCGTCGACGACCGCGGTCGCGCGCCTTATCTCGAGCGCTTCATCCATGGTGCGATCTACGAGGCGCGTCCGGACGTGCATGCGGTGGTGCACAATCATTCGCCGAGTGTAATTCCGTTCGGCGTCACCGGGAAAAAGTTGAAGCCGCTGTTGCACATGTGCGCGTCGTGTGGCCACGAAGTGCCGGTCTGGGATTCGCAGGATAAGTTCGGCGATACCACGCTCTTGGTCAGCGACATGGCGATGGGCCGCGATCTGGCCCGGTACCTGGGCTCGCGTCCGACGACCTTGATGCGCGGCCACGGCGCGACCGTGGTCGGCCGCTCGGTGCGCCACGCCGTCTTCGTCTCGGTCTATCTCGAAGTCAGCGCCAAGCTACAGATGCAGGCAATGGCGCTGGGCGAGATCAAGTTTCTCACCCCCGGTGAGGTTGACCAGATCACCGCGCGCGTCAACGATTACACGCTCAACCGCGCTTGGGAAAACTGGGCGCGGCGAGCCGGGCGGCAGATGCAGGAGGATTCCGGTAAGGGCGCGGGCGCATAAATTAAGACGCTCGAGCGAACGGTGGGCACACCGTCAGAAAAAGAAAACAGCGGAAACGCCAAATAACCGAGCCACAGGGGAGGCGCAGCCATGTCGACGATCTCAATCGTTCCGAGCGCATTGAAATGCCGGCTCACGGCGTTGTTTCTTGCCGTTGCGGCAGCGGCGACAATCTCATTGCCGAGCGCGCAGGCCGCATATCCCGATCACCAGATCACGATCATTGCTTGTTTTCCGGTCGGCGGCGGCACCGACCTCGCGGTGCGAATCATCAATGTGCAGCTCGGCAAGGCGCTCGGCCAGCCGGTGATCGTCGAAAATCACGGTGGCGCCGGCGGCTCGATCGCCACCGCCTTCGTCGCCCGTGCGCCAGCGGACGGCTATACGCTGTTGGCCTGTTCCAGCGCGTTCGAGGTTAATCCGAGCCTCTACGCGGATGTCGCCTACGATCCGTTCAAGGACTTTGTGCCGATCATGGTGATTGGAGAATCGCCGAACGTCTTCGTCGTCCCAGCGCAGTCAAAAATCAAAACCATGAATGAGCTTATTGCCCAGGCGAAGGCTAACCCCGGCAAGCTCAATTGGACCAGTTCAGGCGTCGGCACGACCCCGCAACTCGCCGGCGAACTGCTCAAGGCGAAAGCGGGCATCGACATGGTGCATATTCCGTTTGCCGGCTCCGCTCAGGCCGGTACGGCCGTGATCGCGGGCCTCGTCGAAATGTATGTGGCGAATTACGGCTCGGTCAGCGGTCTACTCGCCGCCGGCGAAGTGCGTCCCATTGCCGTGACTTCTGCCAAGCGTTGGCCGGATTTTCCGGATGTTCCCACCCTCGATGAACTCGGCATCAAGGACGCCGAATCCGGCACATTCCAAGCCCTCTTCGCGCCGGCTGGCACGCCGACGCCGGTCATCGATCGGCTGGCGAAAGAGCTCGCCGCGATCCTCGCGCAACGCGATATCCGCGAAAAATACGCAACGCTCGGCTTGCCGGTGGTTGCCGAAGGGCCCGACGCGTTCCGCGCCCGCATTGCGCGTGAGGTTCCGATGTACAAGGCGATCATCGACCGGGCCGGGCTGAAGATCAAATAGGCGCGGACGGGCAAGCGAACGCGTCCAGACCCGTCGGTTCTTCATCTCGAAGCTGCGGTCGCTTATTCCGCCGCGAGGCGAACCTCGGGCGCCGCGGCGCGCACGTCGGCGTCGACGTGCTTCTCGTACTTCGTGAAGTTTTCCTGGAACATGCGCACCAGCTTGCGCGCGGTTTCGTCGAACGCCGCTTTGTCCTTCCAGGTCTTCATTGGATAGAGCAGATGCGGTTCGACGCCGGGCACCGAGGTTGGCACCGCGAAGCCGAAATAAGGATCGGTGCGGTAGCTGGCGTCTTTCAGCGAACCGTCAAGCGCACCGGTGACCAAGGCCCGCGTCGCCTTGATCGGCATGCGGCGGCCGACGCCGTAGATGCCGCCGGTCCAGCCGGAATTGACCAGCCAGCAGTCGACATTGTGCTTTTTGATCAAGTCGCGCAGGAGATTGCCGTATTCGGCCGGCGGCCGCGGCAAGAACGGCGCGGCAAAACAGGTGGAGAATTCCGGCTGCACGCCGACCAGGCCCTTTTCGGTGCCGGCGACCTTGGCGGTGTAGCCGGACAGGAAGTGATACATCGCCTGCGCGGGCGTGAGCTTGGCGATCGGCGGCATAACGCCAAAGGCGTCGGCGGTGAGGAAGATGATGTTCTTCGGCTGGCCGGCGCGGCCGGTTTTCGACGCCAGCGGCATGAATTCGACCGGATAGGCCGAGCGGGTATTTTCCGTCAGTTTGTCGCTGTCGAAATCGCAGACCCGGCTCTCCGGATCGAACACGACGTTCTCAAGCACGGCGCCGAAGCGGTTGGTCGCGGCGTAGATTTCCGGCTCCGCTTCCTGCGAAAGCTTGATGCATTTGGCGTAGCAGCCGCCCTCGAAATTGAAGACGCCATGCTCGCCCCAGCCGTGCTCGTCGTCGCCGATCAGCGTGCGAGCCGGATCGGCCGACAGCGTGGTCTTGCCAGTGCCGGACAGTCCGAAGAACAAGGCGACGTCGCCGTTCTTGCCGACATTGGCGGAGCAATGCATCGGCATCACGCCAAGCGCTGGCAGATAGAAATTGAGCGTGGTGAACACCGACTTCTTCATCTCGCCGGCATAGGAGGAGTTGCCGATCAGGATGATCTTCTTGGTGAAGTCGATGGCGATGACGGTGTCGGTGCGGACGCCGTGACGCGCCGGGTCGGCCTTAAACGTCGGCAAATCGACGATGGTGAGGTCGGGGACGAAGTCCGCGAGTTCGAAAACGTTGGGACGGATCAGCAATTGACGGATGAAAAGCGAATGCCAGGCGAGCTCGGTGAAGACCCGCGTTTTTATCCGGTAGCTCGGATCGGCGCCGCCATAGAGATCCTGCGCATAAAGCGTCTTGCCGCGCGCATGCGCAATCATGTCGTCGTAGAGCAGCTGGAAATTGGCCTGGCTGAGCTTGCGGTTGCCGTCCCACCACACGGTATTTTCGGTCAGCGCATCGACGACGGTGTGCTTGTCCTTCGGGCTGCGGCCCGTGTGCACGCCGGTCTCGGCGCAAAACGCGCCGCCCTGCACCAGAGCGCCTTCGCCGTTCTTGATCGCGTGCTCGACGAGAATCGAGTCGGGCAGATTCCAATGGAGACCGGAGAGATTTTTAAAGCCGAATTTGTCGGCGCCGTACGCGCCGTTCCTGACACCCGATTCCTGCACCCTAGCCTCCGCCACCTAACCCCGAATTTGAGCCCGTTATAGGCCCGCTCCTCGGCTCGCCGCGGCGGTGGTAAATGCTGCCGCGCTGTTGCGAGCTCACCCGCCTCCGGCAGGCGTGCGACCCTATATCGAGCATCCTGGCGTCTGCCAAGGCCGCAGCCTCCTCAAAGCTAACCTGGAATTAGCGCGCGCGTTCCACCGCTGCAGTGCAGCGAAATGCTGCCGCGCTCCATTTTTAATCGGCTCTTGCCTGGGCGGCCAAATCCACGACTACCTTGCGCAATTGGTGGGCAGTGGTAACGCGCTCCGGAAACGCCAGCCGCAGCGTCGCGTCGCCGCAGGCGAGGTCGAGGCCGTCCGAATCGAGCCCTGTAAGCCGCCAGGCGCCGTCCGGCGCTCCCAGGAGCTTTGTCGCATAAAGCCGCACCGCGTCGGCATGGTCTGTATTCATGTGCGCCACCGCGCTCGCTTCGGCCTCGATCAAATCCTCCGCGTTCGAGACATCGGTCATTACGTCGCCGGCTTTCAGATCGGCGGCGCGGGCAAAGCCGCCGTTGAGATGAGCGGACACCGGATCGAGCTTCCAGAACGAAAAATCGGCAAACCCGGCATAGAGCTCCGATTTTGGGTGGCGGGCGAGGAAACGCCGACGCAGGCGTGGCTCCGCGCGGTCGTCCCGCGCGATGCGGGCGAAGCTGCCGAGGACGGTCAGGCGCGGATGCGCCAACGGATCGCCCTTGCCGGCGGTCGTCAGCAGGACCGAGGCGCGACCGTCGACTTCGAGGTTGGCGGTATGAGTGGCGAGCCGGGAAACCAGGATCACGGGCGAGCCGTCGGCATCGGTCGCGACGTTGACGAGCGACGCGAAGGGATGACCGGTGTTGCGATCGAGGGTCGCAAGCGCACCCGCCCGTGTTGCTCGCAACAGCGCCTTGGCGAGCGCTTTGGGATCGAAGTCTGCCGGTGCCTGGGCGTTTTCGGGCAATCGGTCCGGCATGACGCCCGGCAACGGGAACGGATCTTTGTCGGCGTCGGTCATGATAATCCTCCGGCGGCTGGTTTTCCGGGGCCGCGGCGCCTGCCGAGCTTAACCGATGCCGCGGCAATTGCCCCGATTTTGCCTTGTGCTGTCACACTTCCGCCCCCACATGGGGATTCAAAGGCTTATGGGGCCGGGGCTGGTGAAGCTTGCGGCCGACTCATGTTACAAAGGCCGCCCATGCCGACAATCGCTCTCGTCGACGATGACCGCAATATCCTGACCTCGGTGTCGATCGCGCTGGAGGCTGAAGGGTACCGTATCACGACCTATACTGACGGCGCCTCGGCGCTCGACGGTTTTAAGACCGCGCCGCCCGACCTCGCCATCCTCGATATCAAAATGCCGCGGATGGACGGCATGGAGACGTTGCGGCGGTTGCGTCAAAAATCCGACTTGCCGGTGATCTTCCTCACCTCGAAGGACGAGGAAATCGACGAATTGTTCGGCCTGAAAATGGGCGCGGACGATTTCATCCGTAAACCGTTTTCGCAGCGGCTTCTGGTCGAACGCGTCAAAGCCGTGCTGCGTCGGGCCTCGCCCAAAGACGGCGTTACCCCGAAGGAAGCCGACAGCAAGGTTTTGGAGCGCGGGCTTTTGCGCATGGATCCGGAGCGCCATACCTGCACCTGGAAGAACGAGCCTGTGACGCTCACCGTCACCGAGTTTCTGATCCTCCAAGCGCTGGCGAGCCGGCCGGGCGTGGTGAAAAGCCGCAATGCCCTGATGGACGCGGCCTATGACGATCAGGTCTATGTCGACGATCGCACCATCGACAGCCATATCAAGCGGCTGCGCAAGAAGTTCAAGGCGAGTGACAACGACTTCGATATGATCGAGACGCTTTACGGCGTCGGTTATCGTTTCAAAGAATAAGCGCGCGTTACGCGCGTAGGGCCGTGGCCGAGAACCTATCTCCTAACCATGGCTCCTGACTGGGCGGCTGACCTGCGGTAGTAGTGGCGTGCATGCCTGCGCCCATAGCGGGTGGGGCATGATCGGAAACCCCGGCAGACGACGTGCTCGATCGAACTATAGAAACAAACCCATCGACTGAGGGCAAACCTCAAGTCGAGACCCAAGCCGAGAACCTAGCCGAGGCCCAAGCGCCCGGCGACGGTCTCGACGAGGCGCAGGCGCGCGCTCAGCCGCACGGTCTGGCGCGACTCGGCGATTGGGCGCAGCGCGCCTGGCAATTCTTCATCACCCAAAGCTTCTCGAGTCTGACGCGGCGCATCGTCGTTCTTAACCTGACCGGCCTCGTCGCGCTCTCGATCGGCATCATCTTCCTCTCGCAGTTCCGCGCCGGGCTGATCGATGCGCGCATTCAGAGCCTTCAAGTGCAGGGCGAAATCATCGCCGGCGCTATCGCGTCTTCGGCGACCGTCGAAACCGATTCCTCGATCACGCTCGATCCCGACAAGCTTCTCAATCTGCATCCGGGCGAAAGCTATGGTCCGAATGAGGACGCGCTCTATGGCATCGATTTCCCGATCAATCCGGAGCGCGTTGCGCCGATCTTAAGGCGACTGGTTTCACCGACCAAGACGCGGGCGCGCATCTATGACCGCGACGGCGTGCTCTTGGTCGACAGCCGCAATCTGTTCGGCCGCGGCGACGTGCTGCGTTACGATTTACCGCCGCTGACCGCCGAGAAACCGGGCTTCTTCGAGCGCGGCTTCATCGCGGTGCGCCGGTGGCTCGGCCGCGGCGACCTGCCGCTTTATCGTGAGCTCGGCGCCGACAACGGCAGGGGCTATTCGGAAGTGGCGCAGGCGCTGAACGGTCAGGATGCGAGCATGGTGCGCATCAGCGACCGCGGTGATGTCATCGTCTCGGTCGCGGTGCCGGTGCAGCGTTTTCGCGCGGTGCGCGGCGCGCTGATGCTGTCGACCCAAGGCGCCGACATCGACGACATGGTGGAGGCCGAACGGCTCGCCATCATCAAAGTGTTCCTTGTTGCCGCCGCGGTGATGGTGGTGCTCTCGATCTTGCTCGCCGGCACCATCGCGGAGCCGGTGCGGCGGTTGGCCGACGCCGCCGAAAGCGTGCGCCGGCGCATCCGCTCGCGGGTCGAAATCCCCGACTTCACCCGCCGGCGCGACGAGATCGGCCATCTATCCGGTACGCTGCGTGACATGACGAGCGCGCTCTATAGCCGCATCGAGGCGATCGAAAGCTTCGCCGCCGACGTCGCGCATGAACTGAAAAATCCGCTGACCTCGTTGCGCTCGGCGGTGGAGACGTTGCCGGTCGCCAAGACCGATGAAAGCCGTGCGCGGCTGCTCAACATCATCCAGCACGATGTGCGCCGCCTCGACCGCCTGATCTCCGACATTTCCGACGCCAGCCGACTCGATGCCGACTTGCAGCGCCAGGAGGCGGCGCCGGTCGATCTCGCCAAGCTGCTCTCCACGCTGGTGGCGGTGGCGAACGAGGTCAAGCGCGACGACGGCGTCAAAGTCACGCTGCGGTTCGAAGGCGGCGGGGCCCGCACCTTCCAGGTGCCGGGTCACGATTCGCGGCTCGGCCAGATCGTCGACAATCTGATCGAAAATGCGCGCTCGTTCTCGCCGCCCGGCGGCGCGGTGCGCGTCACCTGCCGGCGGCTGCGCAATCAGGTCGAAATATTGGTCGATGACGACGGGCCGGGCGTGCGGCCCGACGCGCTCGAGAAAATATTCGAGCGCTTCTATACCGATCGCCCGCACCAGGGCTTTGGCCAGAATTCCGGCCTCGGTCTTTCGATCTCCAAGCAGATCGTCGACGCCCATGGCGGCACCATCGGGGTCGAGAACCGGACCGGCGGCTTGGAACCCGACGGCGCGCCGAAGGTGCTCGGCGCGCGCTTCGTGGTGCGGCTGCCGGCGCTGTAATGGCGGCAACGGTCCACGCCTCGGCGGTTCTGGTCGGCGCGCGTGCGGTCGTGATCCGCGGCCCTTCAGGCGCCGGCAAATCGCGGCTTGCGCTCGCGCTTATCGCGGCGGCGACTTCCGGGCGCTTGCGCTTCGCCCGCCTGGTCGGCGACGACCGCGTTCATCTTGAAAGCACCGGTGGCCGGCTCCTGGTCCGCCCGGCGGCGACCCTCGCCGGCCTGATCGAACTGCGCGGCTCCGGCATCCTGCGGCTGCCGCACGAGGCCTGTGCCGTGGTCGGTTTGGTCGTCGATCTCGACGCCGCTGACGCCCAACGGTTGCCGGAACAACGAAATATCGAGGTTGAAGGCGTAACATTACCGCGACTGGCCGTCACATCGGGCGTTGCGGCCTTGCCCGGCGTCCTTGCGCTCCTCACCTTAACGGGGACAGAGCTAGGCTTGCTCCACGACTAGGCTTGGTAGATGACCAAGCTTGGTGCAGGTCTAGGTCCTCAACTTTTGCCCTAGCGATAAGTCGGCGCGCCATTTAATTGGCGATTGATTAACCATCATGGTCCAAGACTTTAGTCCGATTGCGACTGCGGCACTGACGCGCGAGCGGCCTTCTCACTGCAATGCAGCAAGCCTCGGAATATGCTCAAAATGCCCCTTGCGCCGAGGCTTCGGATGGTCAAGATGAGCACCCTTTCGTGCGGTGCACTAGGGACGCGCCCGCGGGGAGTTCCATGATTGGTCTTGTGCTTGTGACCCACGGGCGGCTGGCTGTTGAGTTCCGCGCGGCGTTGGAACACGTCGTCGGGCCGCAAGGCCAAATCGAGGCCGTCACCATCGGCCCCGACGACGATGTCGAGGAGCGCCGCAAGGACATCATCGAAGCGGTGCGCCGGGTCGACTCGGGCGACGGCGTCGCAATTTTGACCGACATGTTCGGCGGCACGCCCTCGAACCTTGCTATCTCGGTCATGAGCCGGCCCAAGGTCGAAGTGCTGGCCGGCATCAATCTGCCGATGTTGGTCAAGCTCGCCAAAGTGCGCGACGAATGTCCGCTGGCGGAAGCCGTCGCCGCCGCCCAAGAGGCGGGACGAAAATACGTCACCATCGCCAGCCGGGTTCTCACCGGCAAATGAGCGAACCGGCCCATACCAGCGTGTTCGCGCCCGACGAGCAGGCGACCGAGGGCCCCGTGGTTCGCGTTTTTGTAATTTGCAATAAGAAAGGCCTGCATGCGCGGGCTTCGGCCAAATTCGTCCAGACCGTCGAAAAATTCGACGCCGAGGTGCGTGTGACGCGCGGCAATGAGAGCGTCGGCGGCACCTCGATCATGGGTCTGATGATGCTGGCGGCGGCGCCCGGTACCGCGATCACCGTCGAGGCGACCGGCCGGCAGGCGGCTGAAGCCGTCGAGGCTTTGGCGGCGCTGATCGATTCGCGCTTCGGCGAAGCCGATTGATCCTCTGTCGATTTAGATTCGGCGCGCCGCTATGATTAAAAGGCTGTCGTCCAAGAAGACAGCGAAGACCGCAGCCGCGCCGAAACGAAGGACATTGCCCAAACTAAACCGACCGCAGGAGAAACAGCAGATGAGCTCCGAACCGACAGCCTCGAAAGGCAATTCATCCGGCACTGCCACATCCGGCACTGCCACGTCGGTGGCGGCCGGCCCGGGCGAGCGTCAGGCGGCCACGATCCGTTATCTCGACCGTGCCGATATGGAAGAGACTTTCGCCGATTCGATCAGTGGCCTGATTTTCGATGGCCAGACGCTACGCATTGAATTCGCCGTCACCCGCTTCGACGAGGTCAAGCCCGGTACGCCGGTCACCGGCCGGCGCTATCCAGCCTGCCGCCTCGTTCTACCGCCTGCAGCGGCGGTAGATTTGATCAATCGCATGCAGCAGATAGCGACCGCCTTGACCCAGGCTGGCGTAGTGAAACAGGCGCAACGGCCGGCGGCAGCCGAGGCGCCCAAAGCTCGCTGAACGCGGCGCTTCGTTTCGCGGCCCCCCCGTTACCCTTCCCAGCCCCTCTTCCCCAGCGCTGCCCCTACTGCGGCTTTGCAGGGTATTGCTTCATGTTGGCAAAATACCCGATCGGGCCATGCTTTAAATGTGGACATAAAGGTATCTTTATGTGTTTATTGCCGCGGCATCGGTGGCCTGCTATAGGCGCCGTTGCACGCCAAACCCCGCCCGAAGGATTGTTATGAGCACCTCGACCAAGAGCCCGTCTCGCACTGCCCCCGCCGATTACGTCGTCAAGGATATCGGCCTTGCCGAATGGGGCGCCAAGGAAATCTCCATCGCCGAGACCGAAATGCCGGGCCTGATGGCGACGCGCGAGGAGTACGGGCCGTTGCAGCCGCTGCGCGGCGCCCGCATCGCAGGCTCCCTCCATATGACGATCCAGACCGCGGTGCTGATCGAGACCCTCAAGGCGCTCGGCGCCGATGTGCGCTGGGCCTCATGCAACATCTATTCGACCCAGGACCATGCCGCGGCTGCGATCGCCGCCGGCGGCACGCCGGTGTTCGCGGTCAAGGGCGAGTCGCTCGAAGAATATTGGGACTACACCCACCGCATCTTCGCCTGGTCGGACGGCGGCGGCCCCAACATGATCCTCGACGACGGCGGCGACGCGACGCTACTCGTCCATCTCGGCCTGCAGGCCGAAAGCAATCCCGGCGTCATTGCCAAGCCGACCAACGAAGAGGAAGAGGTGCTGTTCGCAACGATCAAAAAGCATCTCAAAGACAAACCGGGATTCTATTCGGCGCTGGCCAAGAGCATCAAAGGCGTCACCGAGGAAACCACCACCGGCGTGCACCGGCTGTATCAGATGGAGAAGGAAGGCCGGCTGTTGTTTCCCGCCATCAACGTCAACGACAGCGTCACCAAATCGAAATTCGACAATCTCTACGGCTGCCGCGAATCGCTGGTCGACGGCATCCGCCGCGGCACCGACGTCATGATGGCCGGCAAAGTAGCGATGGTCGCCGGCTTCGGCGATGTCGGCAAAGGCTCGGCCGCATCGCTGCGCCAGGCCGGCTGCCGGGTCATGGTCTCGGAGGTCGATCCGATCTGCGCGCTGCAAGCGGCGATGGAGGGCTACGAGGTCGTGACCATGGAAGAGGCGGCGCCGCGCGCCGACATTTTCGTCACGGCAACCGGCAACGTCGACGTCATCACCATCGAGCACATGCGCAAGATGAAGGACCGCGCCGTGGTCTGCAATATCGGCCACTTCGACTCGGAGATTCAGGTTCATGCGCTCAAGAACCTGAAGTGGAACAACATCAAGCCGCAGGTCGACGAGATCGAATTCCCCGACAAGAAGCGCATCATCCTTCTGTCCGAGGGACGCCTCGTCAATCTCGGCAACGCCATGGGCCATCCGAGCTTCGTGATGTCGTCGTCGTTCACTAACCAGACGCTGGCGCAGATCGAGCTGTGGGCCAATCCGGGCAAATACCAGAACAAGGTCTATACGCTGCCGAAGACGCTCGACGAGAAAGTGGCGCGGCTGCATCTCGAAAAGATCGGCGTCAAGCTGAGCATGCTCACCGACAAGCAGTCGACCTATATCGGCGTGCCGGTGAGTGGGCCGTATAAGACGGATCAGTACCGCTACTGAGGCTTCGTCCTCGCTTCGATCGCGTCGGCCGGCTATCCGCGGCGGGCTGGAGCCCGGTTCTGATACAATCAGAATCGGGCTCTAGCGTTTTGTTTGAGCATGATCTTTTCGTAAAACCGGTTTCCACTTTTCCGGATCATGCTCTAACGTGCGCCCGCGAACAGAGGGCGAAGGGCGTTGTCCGATCCGGCGATGATTGACACTGCGGCGGCGGGTTTGGCTGCAAGCATAACTCGCGTCGATGCGGCGGCGGTGCGGCCGGCGCCGGAACTTGCCATCGTAGTGCCGACCTTCAACGAACGGACCAATGTTCCGATCCTGGTCGAGCGGCTTTCCCGCGTGCTCGCCGGCTACGACTGGGAAGTCGTGTTCGTCGACGATAATTCTCCCGATGGCACCGCCGTGGTCGCGCGCGCGCTTGGCGAAAAGGACAGCCGCGTGCGCTGCATCCGCCGCATCGGCCGCCGCGGCCTCGCCGGCGCCTGCCTCGAAGGCATGTTGGCGAGCCAGGCGCGCTATGTCGCGGTGATGGACGCCGACCTGCAGCACGATGAGGAGCTGCTTGTCGCCATGCTCGAACGGCTGCGGGCGAGACAAGCCGACGTCGTGGTCGCCAGCCGCTATCTCGACGGCGGTTCCGCCGCGGGACTTTCGCCGGCGCGCTCGCGGGTTAGCCGCTGGTCGAATGCCGCGGCGCGCCTCGTGCTCGGCATCGATCTTTCCGATCCGATGAGCGGCTATTTCATGATCCGCGCCGACGCTTTCGAAACGCTGGCGCCGGCGATCTCATCGCAAGGCTTCAAAATTCTGCTCGATCTGTTGGCCTGCGCGCGCGGCCGGCTCCGAACGCTCGAACTGCCGTCGCGTTTTCGGGAGCGTCAGCACGGCGACAGCAAGCTCGACAGCAAGGTTGCGCTCGATTTTGCCGCGCTATTGACCGCAAAGCTCACCGATGAGGTGATCCCGGCGCGCTTCGTGCTGTTCTGCCTGGTCGGTGCGACCGGGCTCGGCGTTCACCTGAGCCTGTTGGCGGTGCTGCTGGCGGCGGCGCTGCCCTTCGGCGCGGCGCAAACGCTCGCCACCATCGGCGCCATCGCCTGGAATTTCGTTCTCAACAATCTTTTCACTTACCGCGATCAGCGCCTCACCGGCCGGCGTTTCGTCGGCGGTCTCATTCGCTTCCAGGCCATCTGCGCGGTCGGCGCCATCTCCAATGTCGGCATCGCCACCTGGATCTATGATTACGACCGCGTGTGGTGGATCGCGGGCCTCGGCGGCGCGCTGATCGGTACGGTGTGGAATTTCGTGGTCTCGGCAGCGCTGGTCTGGCGCCAGCGCTGAGTTGCCCGTCATTGCGCTTGCGGCAAAATCGTCAGGATCTGGTAGTGCACCGGCCGGTCGAGTGCGCCGAAATAGCGCCGCGCCAGATTGAAGTCATCGAGCGCTGAATCGGGATAGCGCTTGGCATAGCTGTTCATGGCTTCGACGCAAGCGGTCTCCGGTACCGGGCATACAATCACCAAGCCTTCGCGCGCGATGCGGTCGTCATCGACCCAGGGCGTCTGCTTGGGGGAGATGATATCCAAAGTCGACGGTTGGTTCTCGAAGTAGAACACGATGCCGTTGACGATAATGGAATAGCTGCCGACGATGTTTAGCGGTTCGCGGGTGCGTTTGCTCCAGGCCTGCTCGATCGCCTGCGCGATGAGCCGGTAGTGGGTCGCATAATTCGGCAAGCCTTCGCGGTGGATGACGAGTGCGATCACCGGCGATGCCGCGGCCATGAACGTGGGATAGGCGATCGCCACCGCCAGCAGACGGATGGCAGCATGGCGCGAAACCGTCACGAGTGGCGACGACAGCAACACGATCGGCAGCAAGGTCAGTCCCGACATCGTCCACAGCGCGCCGATTCTGATCTTGAGCGCCATCGCGCCGAGCGCCGCGAGGAAGATCGGCGCGGCCAATGCAATCGCGATGGTGCGCCGCTGCGTGTCGGCAGCCCACAGGCTGTCCCGAACGGCTGCCACGCTGGGCCGTGTCACGACGAAATTGAGCAACAGCGGCGCGGCGATATAAGCCAGTATCCCGCCGAGAAAGAGAATCGCGTAGCCGGCCGCTCCCGCGTAACTCACCGGATGCGACCCGAAGGCATAGCGGAACGGCTCAAAATCGTGGGTCGCGACCCACACCAGATGCGGAGCGACGAGAACGGCGCCGACCCCGATCGTCAGCCACGGCGCCGGCGAACGGAAGTAGGCGCGGCAGCGCGGGTCGGTCAGCGCGGCAACGCCAAGCCCCGCAAGCATAAAGATCGACCAATATTTGCCGAGCATCGCCGCCGCGGCGCCGATGCCGGCCAGCACCGCCCATTTGGCGCGGTGCGTTTCCAGCGAGCGCAGGAACCACCACGTCGTCGCCGCCCAGAACGGAATCAGCACGGTATTGGCGTTGAATTTCAAGGCGTGGAAATTGTAGAACGGCACGAAGGTCAGGAGCATGATACCGACGACGCGCTTGTCGGGCTCGAGATAGCGGCCGGCGACGTGCCAGGCGATCCACAGTGCCAGCGTCGCCAGGACCACGGCGAAAAGATAGTAAGACCAGGTCGCGGCCGGCATGACGTCGAACCAGACCCGCACTAGCCACGCCGCGAGGGGCGGATGTTTGGGCGTGCCGAGGCTGACTTCGCGCGACCAGGCCAGCATCTCGCCCATGTCGAAATGGATGTCCTGGCTGCCTTTGGCGACCACGGCGTAGAGCGTCCATACCGCGGCATAGCCGGCAAGCAGGAGCGCCATGGCGCCCTCGCGGCGCGCCGGGTCGGTCAAAACGTCGAACAACCGCTCGAACGCGCTGGGCGCGAGCCGGCCGGAATCAGCAGCACTCATCACTAGTAACCGTCGCCCCAACGACGTGATTAGCACCGCAGGCACGGCCGAGCCAATGCCAAACGGCATCGCTGGCGCGAGCCATGCTGCCGCATCGTTAATGCCCCGCCATTGATGCTGCATCGTCGGCGTCGCATCGTCCCGGCTTGCCGCTTGCGGGTGCGGGTGTTATCTGCGCCGGATGACCGCGGTACCCATCGAAAACATCCGCAACTTCGCGATTATCGCCCACATCGACCACGGCAAATCGACGCTCGCCGACCGGCTGATCCAGTCGACCGGCGGGCTGGAGGCGCGTGAAATGGTCGAGCAGGTGCTCGATTCCATGGATATCGAGCGCGAGCGCGGCATCACCATCAAGGCCCAGACCGTTCGCCTCAATTATCGCGCCGCCGATGGCAAAGTTTACGTGCTCAATCTCATCGACACGCCGGGCCACGTCGATTTCGCCTATGAGGTCAACCGCTCGTTGGCCGCCTGCGAGGGCTCGCTGTTGGTAGTCGACGCCTCGCAAGGCGTCGAGGCGCAGACGCTCGCTAATGTCTATCAGGCGATCGACAACAACCACGAGATCGTGCCGGTCCTCAACAAGGTCGATCTGCCCGCCGCCGAACCCGACAAGGTCAAGCAGCAGATCGAGGATGTGATCGGGCTCGACGCCTCGAACGCGATCCTGATCTCGGCGAAGACCGGGCTGAACGTACCGGCGGTGCTGGAAGCGATCGTGACGCGGCTGCCGCCGCCCAAGGGCGATCGCTCGGCAACGCTCAAGGCGCTCCTGGTCGACAGCTGGTACGACGCCTATCTAGGCGTCGTCGTCCTGTTCCGCGTCGTCGACGGCGTGATGAAGAAGGGCCAGCGCATCCTCATGATGGGCACCGGCGCCGCCTATGAGGTCGATCGCGTCGGCGTGTTCACGCCCAAGCGTGTCGAGCTCGACGAGCTCGGCCCCGGCGAAATCGGCTTTCTCACCGCCTCGATCAAGGATGTGGCCGACACCCGCGTCGGTGACACCATCACCGACGAAAAGAGGCCGGTAGCCGAGCCGCTGCCCGGTTTCCGCCCCGCGATCCCGGTGGTGTTCTGCGGCTTGTTCCCGGTCGATGCCGCGGACTTCGAGGCGTTACGCGCCGCCATGGGCCGGCTGCGGCTCAACGACGCAAGCTTTTCCTACGAGATGGAGACCTCGGCCGCGCTCGGCTTCGGTTTCCGCTGCGGCTTTCTCGGATTGCTCCATCTTGAAATCATCCAGGAACGGCTTGAGCGCGAATTCAATCTCAATCTGATCGCGACCGCGCCGTCGGTGATCTACAAGATCAAGCTGCGCAACGGCCAGCAATTGGAGATTCACAATCCGGTCGATATGCCGGACCCCAATCACATCGAGGAAATGCAGGAGCCTTGGATCGAAGCGACGATCCTCACGCCCGACGAATATCTCGGCGCCGTGCTCAAGCTGTGCCAGGACCGCCGCGGCGAGCAAAAGGAACTCACTTATGTCGGCAACCGGGCGCTGGTGAAATACAATCTGCCGCTCAACGAAGTGGTGTTCGACTTTTACGACCGGCTCAAATCGGTGTCGCGCGGCTACGCCTCGTTCGACTATCACCTCACCGATTACCGGCCGGCCGACCTCGTCAAGCTGCAGATGCTGGTCAACGGCGATCCGGTCGATGCGCTCGCCATGCTGGTGCATCGCACCCGCGCCGAAAGCCGCGGCCGCGCCATGGCCGAGAAGCTGAAAGAATTGATACCGCCACACATGTTCCAGGTGCCGATCCAGGCCGCCATCGGCGGCAAGATCGTGGCCCGCGAAACCGTGCGCGCTTTCCGCAAGGACGTCACCGCGAAATGCTACGGCGGCGACGTGTCGCGCAAGCGCAAGCTTCTGGAAAAGCAGAAGGAAGGCAAAAAGCGCATGCGCCAGTTCGGCAAGGTCGACATCCCGCAGGAGGCGTTTATCGCGGCGCTGAAGGTTGATGTGTGAGCTGCGATCGATCGTCACTGGTCAGGCCGCCTTTGATGCAATCTCGCTGGTCGAGGACGCCTTCGGCCGCGGGTATTCTCCGGTGGTGGAGCGAGTGCGGTGCCTGCAGTAGGGCGCTCCCGGCCATACCGGGCCCACGACGCGGGCCGTCGCTGCAGCGCGATATAATTTCGTTTTGATTTAGCGGCGGCCGCTGGCTATGGTGCCTTGAGAGGAGCGCCATAAGCTCATCTTGTTCTGGGGACGAAACGTCGAGGGCGGCTATGAACGAGCAAAACACCACACGAAGCGTGCAACAAGGCGGCTGGAGCTGGTGGTACCTGCTCTTCGCGATCCAATTTATCGCGGTGATCTGGCCGCCGTTCTACAACAAGCTTGAGCCGTCCTGGTTCGGTGTGCCGTTCTTCTATTGGTATCAGATGTTGTGGGTGATCGTCGGCGCCGTGCTCACGGCGGTCGTGTACTTCGCGACCGACCATCATCACAATTGACGGCCGCCGTCGATCGCGATCGCAGAGCCAAAGAGATAACGACTAAGGGTGGGGGAGACGCGCCGTGGCGGAGATTAACTGGACCGCGCTTATCATTTTCGTGCTGTTGTTCGGCTTGATAACCTATCTGGGCTTCGCCGCCGCGCATTGGCGCAAGGGCGATCTCGACCTGCTGCATGAGTGGGGGCTCGGCGGCCGGCGGTTCGGCACTGTTGTCACCTGGTTTCTGATCGGCGGCGATCTGTACACCGCCTACACTTTCATCGCCGTTCCCGCGCTTGCCTTCGGCGCCGGCGCCATCGCCTTCTTCGCGGTGCCTTATACGATCATCATCTACCCGATTCTGTTCCTGGTGTTCCCGCGGCTCTGGTACGTCTGCCACAAGCATAATTACATCACGCCGGCGGATTTCGTGCGCGGCCGCTTCGGCAACCGCTGGTTGGCGCTGGCGGTGACGATAACAGGCATCGTTGCGACGATGCCCTATATCGCGCTGCAACTGGTCGGCATTCAGGTCGTCATCGGCGCCATGGGCATATCGGGCAGCGGCTGGGCCGCCGATCTGCCGCTGATTATCGCCTTCGTCATCCTCGCCGCGTTCACCTATTCGAGCGGACTGCGGGCGCCGGCGTCGATCGCCATCGTCAAGGATATCCTGATCTATATTACGGCCTTTGCCGCCGTGATCGTGGTGCCGATCGAGCTGGGCGGCTTCGGCAAGATTTTCGCCGCTGTGCCGCCGGCGAAGCTGTTGCTGGCGGTTCCCGGCGCCAACACGACCGGGTCCTACAGCGTCTATGCGACGCTCGCGCTCGGATCGGCGCTGGCGCTGTTCCTTTATCCGCATTCCATCACTGGCATCTTGAGCGCCTCAAGCGGCCACGCTATCCGCCGCAATGCCGCGATGCTGCCGGGCTATTCCTTCATGCTCGGACTGTTGGCGCTGGTCGGTTTCTTCGCAATTGCGGTCGGCGTCGGCACGGCGCCGGAATACGCCGCAGGCTTCAAGCAGTTCGGCAACAATTTTGCGGTGCCGGCGCTGTTCCTGCACAGTTTCCCGTCGTGGTTCGTCGGCATCGCCTTCGCGGCCATCGGCATCGGCGCCTTGGTGCCGGCCGCGATCATGTCGATCGCCGCGGCCAATCTCTACACCCGCAATATCCACCGCGAGTTCATTAACAAGAATCCGACCGACAAAGAAGAAGCCCAGATGGCGAAGTGGGTTTCGCTGGTGGTCAAGCTCGGCGCTCTTATCTTCATCCTGTTGGTGCCGACGCAATTTGCCATCTATCTGCAGCTCCTGGGCGGCATCCTGATCATCCAGACGCTGCCGTCGGTGCTGATCGGAGTCTATACCCGCTGGTTCAACGATTGGGCGTTGCTCGTCGGCTGGGCCTGCGGAACCGCCACCGGCATCTGGATGTTCGTCGCAGCGAACCTAACCCCGAACTATCCGCTGCCGTTCGCGGGCTACACCTTCCCGGGTTACACGGCGCTCTACACCGTGATCTTCAATCTGGCCATCGCCATCGTGTTGACACCGTTATTCAATGCGATGAGCGGTAAGCCGATCGACGATACGGTGGCGTCCGACTATCACGTTTGATGCGCGCGACCGATGACGCGCGACGAAAGACAATCGGGCGAGCGCAAAATCGAGCGAGTGTAATATGTCCTGGGTCAAGGCGACGGATATCGCTTATGGACGGCTGAGGTCTCCCGACCTCGATGTCGCCGAAGAATTCTTGACCAGGTTCGGTCTGCGCCGGACCGAGCGGACCGCCACCGCGCTCTATATGCGCGGCACCGATCCCAGCCACCACATCCACGTGACCGAAAAAGGCGATCCGAAATTCGTAGGGCTGGCCTATTACGTCGATAGCGAAGACGATCTGAAGCGGCTCACCAAGGCGCCGGGCGCTTCGGCGATCGAAAATATCGATGAGCCCGGTGGCGGCAAGCGCGTGCGCCTGACCGAGCCGAACGGCTACCAGATTGAGGTGGTCTGCGGCATCGCGCCGGTGGAGGCCATCCCGGTTCGCCGGCAAAAGCTTAATTCCGGCGAGGCGCCATTGTCGCGCGCCGGCGAGCTGATGCGTCTGCCGAAGGGGCCGGCGCACGTCAAGCGAATCGGCCACGGTGTGTTGATGACGCCGCGTTTTGGCGAAACCGTCGCCTGGTTCCGCGAAATACTGGGATTCGTCTGCTCGGACGACGTCTACGCCGAGAGCAAGGATAATCTGATCGGATCATTCAATCGCTGCGACCGCGGCGACGCCTATGTCGATCACCACGTCTTCTTCTGCCTGCGGAGCGTGAAGACCGGCTTGAACCATCTGTCGTTCGAGGTGCCTGATATCGACGATGTTTGCATGGGCCACGAGCACCTCAAGCAGTCCGGCAGATACGAACATATGTGGGGCATCGGCCGCCACGTGCTTGGCAGTCAGGTCTACGACTATTGGGCCGACCCTTGGGGCCGCGTGCACGAGCATTGGGCGGACAGCGACCGCCTCAATCTCGCCAACGGCTCGAACCTCGTGCCGGCGCACGAAGCGCTGGTGTCGCAGTGGGGCGAGCGGCCGCCGGAAAAGTTCATCAATCACGCCAGCCCGTGACCGGCGGCATACGCGTTCTTACAAGTGCGTCACCCGCGCGTGCAGCAGCGCCGCGCGGCCGGCGCGGGCCGCCTTGACGCAGCGGGCGAGCGCCGCCGGTACCTCGGCCGGATCGCTGAGCTTCTCTGCGTAGGCGCCGAACGCTTCGCCGACTTTGGCGAAATCGGCGTTGAGCGCGAGTTCCGACTCGTATTCGTTGGCGGTCTTGGCCTCGCCTTCCGGATAGACCCGCAGCGTCGATTGCTTAACTGCGTTCCAACCGGAATTGTCGAGTACGATGGTGAAAATCGGCAATTTGTATTGTTGCGCAATGGCGAACACCGAAGTCGGGTTGCCGAAATAGAAGCCGCCGTCGCCGCAGATCTGCACCATCAGCCGGTCGGGCGCGGCGAGCTTGGCGCCCAGCGCCATGCCGCCGGACCAGCCGAGCCCGCCGCCGCCGGCGACCACGGTCGTGTTGGGCACCCGGCGCGGGATCTGGAGAAACACCGCGGGTCCGTTGGTGATGCCTTCGTTGAAGATCATGTCCTCGTCGTCGAGCAATTTACCGAGCTCCGCCGTGAGATAATGCGGATTGATCGCGCCAGGTGTGCCCTTGTCGGCTGCGAGCTTGGCGGCAGCGGCGATACGCTCTTCGCGCGCCGCCTTGATACGCGGCAACCGCTCGGCCACGGCCGCCTTGAAACGCGGCGTCGCTTTGGCCGTCAATTCCTCGAACACCTGGTCGAGAATGCGCCCGCTATCGCCCTGCATGCGCAGATTACCCGGGAAGCTCCACATCGGCGAGCCGGGCTTGAGCGTATCCATGTCGACATGCGCCCAGAACGAGTTTTGAGCCGCCTGCACTTGGTTCGGAAACCACGGCACGTCGACGTCTACCAGGAGCCCGACGTCCGCCTGGGGGACCGCTTTGTCCGACGCAAAACCGACGAAGCAGGGGCAGTCGTGCGAAATATTGTTGGTCGCGTAGGCTTCGAAGACGGCGATGCCGGCGAATTGTGCCAGCGCATCGATGGCGCGCGAAGCGTGGGCGTGGCGTCCCGCATAGCCGGTAATCAGGATCGGATTTTCCGCCGTCAAAATCCTATCGACCAGTGCCGCCACGAGTTTCGGATCAGCGCCGCCACCCGAAGTCGCCGCGAACTGATCCGCGGGGTAACGCCGGATTTCGTCGGCCTGCCAATGCTGCGTCAGGGTTTCGCGCTGCATCATCAGATAGACCGGGCCGCGCGGTTCACTTTGCATGATCGACCAAGCGCGCCGCAGCGCTTCTTTGACGACGACGCCGGACGGCAACGTCCATTCCCATTTCAGATAGGGCCGCACCAGGCTTGCCTGATCGAACGGCTCCTGAATGAAATGCACATAGGTGTCGCGCGAGCCGACCAGTTCGTTGTTGACGGTATAGGGCGCCTTGCCGGCCATCAGCAGCACCGGCAGCCGGCTGCGGAACAGATTATGCATGCCGTTTGCAGTATTGGCGGTGCCGACGTCGACATGCACGAGCACGCCCTGGCCGCGGCCCGTGACCAACGCATAGCCCGCCGCCATGTGCGCGGCCGTGTTTTCGTGCGGGCAGCGGATGACGGCAGGCATGGCCTCGCCGCGTTTGCGGCGATGCGCCATCTCGTCAATGATCGGCGCGTGGTCAGTGCCGAAATTACAGAACAAATAGTCGATGCCTATTTCGTTGAGGCCTTCGAGCAAAAAGTAGGCAGTTGCGAAATCAGGCACATTTGTCTTGCGCACGACTAGCGTATTATCCATGATGTAACCCGTTGGGAAGTGTTGCTGCTGGCGGGCTTGGGGGAGCTTCTTGTCGTCGCCGTCTTATAGCATTCCGTATTGCGAACGTCCGCGCCAAGCGGAACCGGCACTTCGAGCGGAACAATCATTTCAAGCGGAAGCGTCATTTCAGCGTAAAGACAAGGAATCCCCGAAGTCTTGCCACAGTGCCGGGCGATATCGCCAACGGTTGAGCGGGAGAGAGGGACCTTCATGAGATGGCAGGCAGCTTTGGCCGGCGCGCTGGCGTCGGGGCTAGTGGCGTGCGTGAGCGGTGCGGCCTCTGCGGAGGTTCGCATTACGAACGATCCGGGGGGCGAGGTTTCCTCCTATGTCAGCAAGTTCCATGACATGCGCGCTTCGGGGGAGCATGTCGTCATTGATGGCCCCTGCCTCTCGGCCTGCACGTTGTTGACCGGCATCATCGCAAAGGATCATATCTGTGTCACCAGCCGCGCGGTGCTCGGGTTCCACGCGGCGTCGTACTACGACGACGCGTCGCGCTCGCTGGTGCCGACGCGGGAAGGCAGCCGGCTCGTCATGCGGCTCTATCCGCCGGAAATCCGCTCCTGGGTCGTCAATCACGGCGGCCTCAGGCCACAGCTGATTACGCTGCGCGGCCGCGAGCTGACGGCGCTTTACCGCACCTGTCAGTAACAACGGCCGGCCAGACCGTGTCGGGCCGCTCGCCTGACGCGGTTGTCGCCGGTTCCATTCCGGCCTATCTACGCGGGGCTGGAACATCGTCCATGCCCGAGACTGCGCCCGAATTCGCCGCAACACGCCTGCCGATGCAGCCCTTGCTCGCGGGCGGGGCCGTCATCGCGCTTGCGCTCGCAGGCACAGTCTTACTCTGGGCATATTACGGGACCACGGTTTTCTTCGAAACCATCCGCGCCGGCTTTTCGGCGTGCTTCGGTTGACGCCAAGAGTTTAGAAGCAGGAAACCGAGAGGACGAGCCGTGAACGCCAAAACATCTCGCGTATTGCTGGTGTTCGCCGCGTTTCTCAGCGGCCTCGTGCTGTTCTTCGGCGCTATCCTTTTTATCGCCGGCCGCGCCAGCTTGCCGATCGGGCAGGCGGTGGCCGGCGTCGGCGGCCCTTTCCATCTCGAAGATCAGAACGGCGCGCCGGTCAGCGACGACGCTCTGAAGGGACGTCCGACCCTGGTATTTTTCGGTTTCACCCATTGCCCCGACATCTGCCCGACGACTTTGTTCGAGATTTCGCAGTTGTTCCAGGCGCTGGGGCCCGACGCCAACCGCACCGGCGCGCTGTTCATCACGGTTGATCCCGAGCGCGATACGCCTGCGGTGCTCAAGGACTATTTGTCGAATTTCGATCCGCATCTGCGCGGGCTGACCGGCGATCAGGCCTCGATCAATACCGCCATCAAGGCCTATCGAGTCTATGCCAAGAAAGTTCCGCTCGACAACGGCGATTATACGATGGACCACACCGCCGTGGTTTATCTCATGGACAAGGATGGCCATTTCGTCGCGCCGTTCAACACCAAACGCAGCCCCGAAGCGGAAGTAGCCGAGTTGCGCCGCTACCTCTGAGGTACGGAGCTCTGCAGCACACCAAACAGACCGGTTGAGAGCTCGGCCGGCATCGCGTCGCGCTCCATGCGCATGAGCTTCATGGGTGCGATCGGCGGTGCGGGCCCGATCTGGAGCTTGGCCGGAATGCCAGCAGGTCCGATGCGGGTCGGTTTGCGCCGTTCATCGGTTCCACTTTGACGGCGGTACGATCCTGTGCCACGCGATCCGGCTGTGCGCGAGGTCCTCGCCAGACCGTGCTCAGTCTTCTCCCAGCGTTGCGGGTCGCGCAAAAGCTGATACGACGCGCGCCAGGCGGCGAGCGAGAGCAGGAACCAGTGCAGTGGGGTGAGCACCAGAACCCAGGCATGCCGCAGAAGTCCGCGACGCCGCAGACCGATGACGTCGAGCACGATCGTGGAGGCATAGCTAGACGCCAGGCTTGCGGCGAATATAGGCGCCGCGTTGGCGATGACCGCGCGCGCCCACGGCGTTGGCAGGGAGAATAGCGTATAGCCGAGCCCGATCATGAACAGCGGATGGATGATGGCGGCGAATACATTGGCGGCGAGGAAGATCTGAAACGCGATCGCGCCGCCGGCGCCAAGCTCGCGCATCAAGCGGATGGGCTGACGCATGTGCACGAGCCAGGTTTGCATCCAGCCCTTGTACCAGCGTGTGCGCTGCGTCAGCCATGTCGTAAACCGCGCCGGCGCTTCCTCGTAGGTCGCCGACGGCGAAATAGCCGATCGGTAGCCCAGCCGATACAGACGAATGCCGAGATCGGCGTCTTCGGTCACGTTGTATGGATCCCAGCCGCCGACCTTGCGCAGCACGGCGGTGCGGAAATGGTTTGACGAGCCGCCCAGCGGAAACGGCAGATTCATCGCCGCGAGCCCCGGCAGGAAGGCGTCGAACTGTCCGGCATAGTTGGCGGTAAACATGCGCGCGAGCCAATTATCGGCGGTGTTGTCGATGGTCAGGCTGGCCTGGACGCAGGCGAGCCGCCTATCGGCGCCACGAAAGATCGCCAGCGCGCGGCGGAGCTGATCCGGCTCCGGCACGTCCTCGGCGTCATAGATGACGGTAAAGGCGCCGCGTGCAAACGGCAGCGCCACGTTGAGTGCTTTCGGCTTAGAGGCCGTTTCGAAAAAGGTTGAGTGATCAGGATTGATGTGATTCCAGGGAGTTGTTGAGCCAACCTGGAGAGATCGCATGTGGACCCCGACCACTCGTAAGCAGCATAAACGAACGA
>Ga0182013_10000686_pt1 | contig 46722 bp, 57 predicted proteins | sample 612S2MmetaG_FD_120487 | JGI IMG/M metagenome (GOLD analysis project Ga0182013, IMG submission 120487) | Permafrost microbial communities from Stordalen Mire, Sweden - 612S2M metaG | ecosystem: Environmental > Terrestrial > Soil > Wetlands > Permafrost | place: Sweden: Stordalen | collected...
ACGTGGCGATGAACTCGGTGTGCGGGCCGCCCCTGCTGAGAAGTAGGCTTACTGCCTGAGCAGAGCATGCGTTGCGATGGCGTTCCGGTGCCTGGCGGAGCGCCGGGCCTGAGGCGCCGGGCCACCGCAACGTGACCGCGCCGGGGGCCGCTGAGTTTTGCCAAGTTGGCTAGTATATAAGTGATGGCCTATGGCCAGGTCGGCGGCTGGAGAGGAGCGGGTGAGGTGACCGTTACGCCGGACAAGACCGCCAGAGCAGCACGGGCCGTGGAGGCGCTCCTGGCCCGCCACGCTGAGCTGCAAGGAGTGCTGGAGCACTGGGCGGGCGTGCTGGCCGCCACGGCGGTCAGCAGCGGCCCGGACCGGCCGGCGCGGAACCTGCTGCGCGCCTTCCTCGCCGACGAGGTGCTGCCGCATGCCCGCGCCGAGGAACGCACGCTCTACCGGGCAGCGCGCCGTGACCCGGGCGCCAGCCTGCTTGTGCAGGCGCTGATCAGCGAGCACCGTGACCTAGCATCCAGGGCCGCTACGCTGGGTGAGCCGGCACAGCCAGCTGCCATCGCCGCGCAGGCCGCGGCGATCAGCGCATTGTTCGCCAGCCACGCGGCCAAGGAGGACTCCCTGTTGCTGCCCGCGCTGGAGCGTTCCGGCGCCGACCTCGCCGCCTTGCTCGCCCGAGAGCCCGGACTGGCAGGCAATCAGTGCGCGGCATGACGCGTCGGTTGCGACCGGACCGCAACCCTCGGCGGCGCACCGCCGACCGGGCCGAGGCCGCCACCGTCATGTCAGGCCTGATCGCGGTGTTCCTGGCGGCCCGCTTGCCGCCCTGGCGGCCGTCGGCTGGGTGGCCGCTTGCCGCCTCAGACGCCGAGTGATCACGCACCGGCCCGCAATGGACCGGCCGGGCGTGCGGAACGTGAGCAGCCGGCGCGGTGGCCCTCGCTGACCACGGCCCCGCACTCCTCACAGACCAGGCATGCCCAGCAGGCTGGATCCCCGCCGTCTCCGGCCTCTCCGGATTCGGCCGCCTCGGTTACCGCCCGCAGGGGATCACTGGCGGGTTCGCTCCTTCCCCGTGGCGGCTGATCGCTGGTCATCGTCTTCTTCTCCTCCCTGAATCCGCTCAGCCGTGCCTACGCCGAGATCCTCGGCTCGGCCGCGGCTCTGCGCACCGTCAGGCGGCAGCCTGCGCGGTGGGCAGGCCTGACCGTGAGGCGCTGTGTGGTCAGGCCGCCAAGTCCCTCGGTGAGTCCCTCGGCCAGGCCGAGGTGCAGCCGGCAGATCGTGTCCGGGTCCGCTGCGGCCACCTCGGCGAACGGGCAGCGGCCGAGGGTGAACTCGATCACCGCCCCCCGGTCGGCGCGGGCCGGGCGGAACCCGCGCCGCGATATCTCCTGCTGCAGCAGGCCGGCCGGGTCGCCCGGGCCGGCCATCTCGGCGGCGCGGCGGTGCCCCTCCTGCCGGCCGGCCTGCCGCGGGTCCTGCCCGCGGCGCAGCGCCGCCGTCAGCAGGCCGGCCAGCCAGGCGTAGGCGCCCGGAGTGCCCCACTCGCCGGCCGCCTCGGGGTGCAGCCGGTACAGCAACCGGGGCCGCCCGGGCCGGTCGCGGCGCTCGGCCTCCTCGGTCACCAGCCCGGCGTCTTTGAGCACGGCGAGGTGCTGCCGGATCGCGTTGTGGTTGAGCCCGGCGTACACGGTGAGCTCGGCCACGGTGACGGGCGCCTGCGCGTCCGCGATGTAGCGGAACAGCCGGTGGCGCGTGGGATCGCCCAGCGCCTTAGCCTCAAGCTGCAGGTCCGCAGCCATCGCCAGCACCTTCCGGGGAGATTCTCTAGCGCCTGCCAGAATAACTCCTGCTGACCGGCGGCGCCGTCGCCTGGCGGGCACGGTCACATCACGCGGAAGCCAAGCGCCGAGGCCGCGGTGCCGTCCATCATCGACGGATCCCACGGCGGATCCCACACGACCCGGACGTCGACCGGCAGCCTGCCCCACCGCGGCCCTCGCCTCTTCCGGCAGGCTTTCCGAGACCGGGCAGCCGGGGGTGGTCATCGTCATCTCCACGACGAGGACGCCATCGTCGATGCGCACGCCGTAGACCAGGCCGAGCGAGACCACGTCCAGGTACAGCTCCGGGTCGTAGACGCCGGCGAGCGCGTTCCAGGCCGCGCTGACCGGGTCGTCCGGGTCGGCCACGCCTGGCCCGGAACCGGGCGTGCTCACGGCTGCCGCCGGAAGGTGACCTGCCAGTCACCATCGCCCAGGTCGGCCGCGTCGTAGCTGAACCCCTGCGAGCCGAGCACGCCCTCGAGCGGGACCGGCTCGAACGGCGCCAGCACGACCAGTTCCTCGCCGTCGGCCAGGCCCGCCACCGCGGCCATGATCGTGTCGAATGGCTCACCGCCGGCCGCGATGATCGGCCGCGCGTCCACAGTTGCCACGCCGCACCTCCTCCCCGGCCGCCAGCAGGCCAGGTCATTATTTACAGCAGATACTAGAAAAATATCATGCGAAAGACGCTCGCGCGCATGACTGCAACGGGCCAGTGCCGTGCACCGGTCCGCCTGCCGCCGGATCGCGAGCCTGCTAGGGCATCGCTGGAGTCCTGGTTCATGCGCGCGGCGCCCGTTCCGGCTACGGCCCGGGTCCTCCCCGTGGCGCGGCGGCCTGCGCCGTTCCGAGACCCGACCCCGTCCGCAGCCGCGCCTGCCCCTGGCTGCCGCCCTGCCGCGGAGGGCTTGCGGCCACACGCCCTGCGCGAAATATTTACAGCTAAATTTAGTTTTAACTAGTAGATGCTGGAGGAAGTGATGGATGGTCGGCCACGGATCCTGATCGTCGGCGGCGGTTACGGCGGCATGCACACCGCGCTGCGCCTGGAACGGCTGCTGCACCCGGGCGAGGCGACGGTGACGGTAGCCGACTCGCGGTCCTACATGACCTACCAGCCGCTGCTTGCCGAGGCGGCCGCCGGCAACCTGGAGCCCAGGCATGTGGTGGTCCCGCTGCGCGGCGTCCTGCGCCGCACCCAGGTCATCAAGGCAGCGGTCAGCTCCATCGACCACGGGAGCCGGGTCGCCTACCTCACCACCGGCGACGGCGCCCACACGCCCCTCCGCTACGACGTGCTGGTGCTGGCGCCGGGATCGGTCTCCCGGGTGCTGCCGATCCCCGGCCTGGCTGAGACCGGATCGGGTTCAAGACCATCGGCGAGGCCATCCACCTGCGCAACCACGTGCTCGGCCGGCTCGACGCAGCGGCGTCGGCCAGCTCAGCCGAGGCTCGCCAGGCCGAGCTGACGTTCGTGTTCACCGGCGGCGGCTACGCCGGGGTGGAGGCGCTGACCGAACTGCAGGACATGGCCTTCGACGCGTGCGCCCGTTATCCCGAGCTCAGCCACCGGGAGATGCGCTGGATCCTGGTGGAGGCGGCGGACCGGATCCTGCCCGAGGTCAGCCCGGCGATGGCGGACTACACCACCGCCCTGCTGCGCCGCCGGCACATCGAGGTCCGGCTGCGGACCCGGCTGACCTCCGCCGAAGGTGGCCGGATACGGCTAGATGACGGCGCTGAGTTCCCCGCCGGGACCCTGGTGTGGACGGCCGGGGTTGCTCCCAGCCCGCTGGCCAGGAACGCGGGCCTGCCTACGGATGCCAGCGGCCGGGTCATCGTCAACGAGTTCCTCGCGGTCGACGGCGCCGACGGCGCGTGGGCTCTGGGCGACTGCGCCGCCGTCCCGGACCTGGCCGCCGGTAACGGGTCGTTGTGCGCGCCGACCGCCCAGCACGCCTACCGGCAGGGCCGCCGGCTCGCGGGCAACATTGTCGCCGTGCTGCGCGGCGGCGAGCCGCGCCCCTACCGGCATGCCTCCGCCGGGTCGGTGGCCAGCCTGGGCCTGTACCGCGGCGTCGCGGAGGTCTACGGGCTGCGGATGCGGGGCTTCCCCGCCTGGATAGTCCACCGCACATACCACCTGATGCGGCTGCCGACGATGAACCGGCGGCTGCGCGTGGTCTCGGACTGGACGCTGGCGCTGCTGTTCCCGCGCGAGGTCGTCTCCCTCGACGTGCTGGAGCACCCGCACCAGGACTTCCAGGCCGCGCTGCGCGTCATCGCCACCGGGCCGCCCCATGAGACGTCATTCCCGGGTCGGGAAGAGAAAGAAGATGACCATCATGCTTACCCACGGTGAGCAGCAAGAACTCCGCCAGGTCGAGCAGGAACTGCGGGATGCCGACCGCGGGTTCGGTTGGCGGCTGACCATGCTTCAGGGCATGCTGCGCTGGGCCCGCCCGGGTCGGCAGGCGTATCTGCTGGTCCTGGCCGGCCTGGTGGCGGCGCTGCTGCGGCTCGTCGCGGCGGCAGGGCGGCTGCTGATAGCGGTTGCCGAGGGGGCGATGCTGATGGAACCGGCCGCCCTGATGGCTCTTGGAGACACGGCCTGGCCGGGCTGGGGGTCCGGGCGGGCACCTGGTCACGGCACCAGCACGGCGCAAGACCGGCCGCGATCCGAGGGCACGGACCTGCCATGAGCACGCCGCGAAGCATGGACGGCTGGGTTCGCGCGTGCCGCCTGGCCGACCTCGGCGAGGATCAGCCGGTGCACGCAGAGGTCGGCCAATGCCCGGTGTGCCTGGTTCTTACCGGCGGAGCGGTGTACGCGCTGCGCGACGAGTGCACCCATCAGGCCGTGCCGCTGTCGGAAGGTGAGGTGGCCGGCGCCGCGATCGAGTGCTGGCTGCACGGCTCTCGCTTCGACCTGGCGGCCGGCCGGGTGCTCTCACCTCCGGCAACCCGGCCGGTCACCGTCTACGGCGTCAGGACCGACGGCGAGGACGTTTTCGTGCACCTGGGCACGGACGGGAAGGGCGAGCGCGACCGGATGCCGGGCTGACGCCCGGCGGACGCCCTGCCACTGAGTGCGTGGAAGTGAGTGATGGTGATGGAACCACAGGCTGGGGGCGGGATGCCGCTGGCGATGAGGGCCCGCAGGCTGTGGCCGGACCGCAATCCGCTGCGGCGGGCCGCCGACCGGGCCGAGTTCGCCATCGCCGCCCTGCTGCTCGTGGCGTTCCTGGCCGGCGTGCCGCTGACCGCGCTGACCGCGGCCCGGTGGGCGGCGGCATCCGGGCTCCGCGCCGAGCGGGCCCAGGCCGGGTGGCACCAGGTGCCGGCGGTCCTGCTGCACGACGCGCCCACGCCGCCCGGCGGCCTGTCCTTCCCGGTGCCGTGGCCGCAGGTGCTGGCCCGGTGGGCCAGCACGGCCGGGCCGCGCACCGGGAAGATCGACGCCCCGCCGGGCGCAAAAGCCGGCAGTACCGTGATGGTCTGGATCGACCGGCCGGGCAGGCTGACCGGGGCGCCCGTTGCGGCCGCCGGCCTGGCCGGCCGGGTGCTGCTGGCCGCCATGGCGGCACCTGTCGCGCTATCGGTCATGCTGCTGGTCCTCTGGGCCTACGCCGGCATCTTCCTGGACTGGCGCCGGATGGCTGCCTGGGACGCCGACTGGGCGGTGACCGAGCCGCAGTGGACCGGGCGGCACTAATCAGAATCGGCGTCGCAGGACATGGAGGCAGTGATAGTGATGGGGTAACTTACGTGCTGCTGAGTCATCAGCTCGCGGCCGCACCGGCCGCCAACACCGAGGGCCTGGTGCAGGTCGGCGAGCTTGGCCTGGGCCTGCTGCTGTCCGCGGTCATCGGGCTGGAGCGGGAGGTCAGGCAGAAGAGCGCCGGGCTGCGCACGCACACCCTGGTCGGGTGGGCGCCGCCCTGTTCATGCTGGTCAGCAAGTACGGGTTCAGCGACGTGCTGCGCACCGGCCAGGTGGTCGTGGACCCGTCCCGGGTGGCCGCCCAGATCGTCACCGGCATCGGGTTCCTCGGGGCGGGGCTGATCTTCGTCCGCCGCGACTCGGTGCACGGCCTGACCACCGCCGCGTCGGTCTGGGTGACCGCGGCGGTCGGCGCGGCGGCCGGGGCCGGGCTGCCGCTGCTCGCGGTCGCGGCCATCGTGGCGTACCTGATCGTCGCCCTTGCCTTCCAGTCCGTCTCCCGGCGGTTGCCGCGTTCCGGTACCGCGATCTCGCTGCTGCGGGTCCGCTATCTGGACGGGCACGGCGTCCTGCGCCGCGTCCTCCAGGTCGCCACCGCGTGCGGCTTCGTGGTCGACGAGCTGGCCACCGGCGCCAGCGGCGCGGACGACGGGCACCAGCCCGGCGCAGCGAACGGGCAGCGCATGGTCGAGGTCGTGCTGCACGTGCACGGAACGGGATCGGTGAACGACCTGGCGACCCGGCTGTCCGAGCTGCCCGGCGTGCGCGCGGTGACCGCCGAGGACGCCAACGCGCCGGCAGGTTAGCGCTAATCGTGGCTGGGGGGCTCCTCCGCATCGCCGGCGGCGTGCCGGGCCAGGACGAACAGCAGGTCCGACAGCCGGTTGAGGTAACGCAGCATCGCTGACCAGATGGCCGCGGGCCCGGGCACGGACCGCGTGACGCTCGGCGCGGCGGACCACGGCGCGGCCCAGGTCCAGCATCGCGCCGGATTGCGTGGCGCCGGGCACCACGAACACCGGGCGCAGCGGCCGTTCGGCAACCAGGTCGTCGATCAGCTGCTCGACGCCGGCGGTCATCTCTGCAGTGACCAGGGAGACCCCGGCGACCAGGCGGCGGCGCTGCCGCGGGCTGGCCGCCAGGTCCGCGGCGGCCGCGAAGAGCTGCCGTTGCAGCCAGAGCACCGTCTCCGACAGCCGCGGCTCCAGGCCGGCGGCACGCGCCGCGCCCAGCGCGGCGACCGCCTCGTCGATGTCGCCGTACGCGTCGACCAGCTCGTCGCCCTTGGATACCCGGCCGCCGTGCAGCAGCCCGGTGGTGCCGTCATCCCCGGTCTTGGTATAGATCCGGCTCCCGGTCACGAGTATGCTCCGGCGGGCTGCGCGGCTCCCCACGGCCGCGGCTCGGTGAAGAACTCCTCGGTGTACATCAGGGCGGGCCCGGTTCCGCGGGCGCGGGCGGCTGCCGCGCACGCGGTCACGAACCCGGGCGCTCCGGCGATGTAAACCCGCCAGCCGGCCAGGTCGGGGAACCAGCCGCCGAGGACCGCCGGGATCCGCCCGGCCGGCGGCGGGCCGTCCGCCCGGGTCAGCGTGCGCAGGTAGCGGAACCTTCCGGGGTGGCGGCGCTGCCAGCTACGGAACCGCTCGTCGTCAATACGTCCCGCTGCGTGCGGGCGGAGAAGAACAGAACGACCGGGGTACGCGTGCGGTGCCGGAGTGTCGCCTCGGCCAGGGCACGGACCGGAGCCAGCCCGGACCCGCCCGCGAGGAACAGCACCGGGCCGGGCTCGCCGGGCGCGGCGGTGAACGAGCCGTACGGCCCGGACAGCAGCACCCGGTCGCCGGGGCGGAGCACGTCATGCACCCAGGACGAAACCTGGCCGCCAGGTACCCGGGTGACCAGCAGGCTGACCAGGCCATCACGGCGCGGCGCGTTCGCGATGGAGTAGGAGCGGACCACGAGCTCAGCGCCCGGGTCGCCGAGCAGCACGTACTGGCCTGGCTGGTAGCGCAGCGGCGGCCCGTCCGGGCGCAGCAGCAACTCAGCGATCACAGGGGTCCGCCGCCACTTGGCCGCTGCCGTGAACTCGGCATCTTCTGCTATCACCAGGCCTCCCCAGGTAGCCGCGGGCGGCGAGCGCGTCAAGCAGCAGGTGGAAGTACACCAGCCCGGCGTAAGGCTGCCAGCGGCGCGACAGCGTGACCACCGCGTCATACCCCGCGTCCTCGGCAAGGCCGAAGCGGCGGCGCAGGTTGTTGCGGGCGCCGACATCGTCGCCGGGCAGCACGTGATAGCGGGCCAGGCCGCGCAGCATGACGTACTCGGCGCTCCAGCGGCCGATGCCGGGCAGGCCGAGCAGGGTGCTCATCGCCCGGTCATCTCCGGCGTCGCGCAGCGCCTCCAGGTCCAGCGCCCCGGCTGCCGCCTGCCCGGCGATGGCGGTGATGGTGCGGGCCTTCGCCGTGCTGAACCCCAGGGCGCGCAGCTCGGCCGGGTCCGCGACGGCGAGCCGTCCCGGTGCCGGGAAGCCGTACCGGGTCACCGGTCCGGGCACGGCGGGACCGAAGCGGCGGGCCAGCCGGCTGAGCAGGTGAATGCCCACGTCCAGGGACAGCTGCTGGCAGGCGACGGCGTTGACCACGGCCTCGAACACGGTCGGGAAGCACGGCGGGCGCATCCCGCGGAACCGCAGCGCCAGCGAGTTCAGCCGGGCATCACCGGCGGCGACCCGGTAAAACCCGTCAAGATCCACGTGGAGGCCCAGCATGCGCTCCAGGACCGGGCGGGCCTCGGCTACGGCGGCGCGCCCGGCGCGGCCAGTCGGCCCCGCCGGGCGGCGCAGCTCGGCGATCAGCTTCGGCGTGCTCGCGGCGGGGTCCTGGCGGACGGTGACCTCGGCCGGCTCGCCGGCCAGGCACAAGACCCGCCGGTAGCACCCGGCGTCGCAGCGGTCCACCTCGTTGTGCGCGCGGCGCCGCAGCGCCCACACCACGTAATCGAGGCGGAACGGTGAGCTGACGTTGATCACCAGCCGGGCGGTCTGCCCGGCCCGGCGATCCCGGCCGGCTCCGGTGGCGGTCATGCTCCCGGCCTCGCGTTATTTCCCGGACACGCGGGGTGCAGCTGCGGTTCGGGCCGTTCCGGTGGCGGGGACAGCCTGCCGGTGACACGAGCAGCAGCAGGCGGTGCCGCATAGCTGCCCTTGCAGCGATTGTGCAGGGCGGCCTCGCACCAGCCGGAGACGTAGCGGTGGACGATGATCTGCGCACGGGGTGTTGCCATGGCGCACGACCTTTCCGGACGAGGCCTGCGCATGTGGGTGACGGCGGAAGCGGAGGCCAGGGCACCGCATGAAGCCGGCCGTCCTGGCATCCGTGTCCGCTGGACCGGATCGCGGGACCTTTTTCCTCATCTACCTTGTTTCAACAAGAACACCCTCGTGGGGATTCCGGTGCAGACGAAGGGCCGGACGCTGCTCAGCAAGGCGGGGCTGGCCGCGGGGCACGGCCGCCCAGCCATGGCCGCCCTGGCTAGTATTTCTAGTATCTGCTAGATTTATTCTGTGCGTCATGCTGCGCTGAGCCGCTCGCCGCAGGCGAGCCGCCGGAGAAGGGAGGGACGATGACAGCATCGCCGCACGTACCCGCGAGGCCGCCCGTGCCGCCGCGCCCGGTGAAGCAAGGGGAGACGGGCGGGGCCTGGCCGGGCCGCCCGCCGGGGGTGCCTGCCGTGGTCCCGCCGCCGGGAGTGCCGCTGAGCTTCCTGGCGGCCGCTGCCCTCGGGCTGGTGGCCTGCGGCGCCGCCCTGATCTGGGCGCGCGGGGCCGCGACGACCGACCCCACCGCCGACCCGGTGGTGGCCGCGGCCCACCTCGGCGTTCTGGCGACCCTGTCCACCGGGGTGCTCGGCGCGCTGCACCAGTTCACGCCGGTGGTGACGCACCGCCCGCTGCGTTCGGTCGCCCTGGCCTGGGCCACGTTCGCGACCTGGATGGGCGCCGCCTGGCTGCTCCCGTCCGGGATCGCCACGCAGCAGGAAGGAGTGGTGGAGATCGGCGGCGGCCTGGCCGCGCTCGCGGTCACCCTGCTGGTGGTGAACCTGTCCGCCCCGCTGGCCGCGCGCGGCAAGGGCCACACGGTCACCGGGCTGCGGCTCGCGCTGGCCGGGTTCGTGGCGACGGCATGCTTCGGCGTCACCTACGTGGCCGACCGGCGCGGGAACTGGTTCGACCTGTCCGGGCACACCGTGCTTGCCCACGCGGTCATCGGCTTGTTCGCCTGGCTCGGGCTCACCTACGTCGCCGTGGCCGAGAAGCTGTGGCCGATGTTCTTCCTGGCCCACGTCCCCGGCAGGCACCTGGCCGGGCGGCTGGCGGTCTGGCTGATCCCCGCCGGGGTGACGCTGCTGTCGCCCGGCCTGCTGACCAGCATCGACTGGCTGGCCTGGGCTGGGGCCGCCGTGCTCGCGGCCGGCCTGGCCGCGCACCTGACGTCGCTGGCCGCGCACGTCCGGCACCGGCGCCGCAAGGGCGGCCTGCACCTGGCGTTCGTCGCCACCTCGGCCGGCTTTCTCATCGCCGGGGCCGGGCTGGCGCTCGCCGCGACCCTCCAGATGTCCCGCGATCACCACGCGGGCATGGCGCTGGCCGCCGCCGCCGTGACCGCGTTCGCCGGCTGGCTGCTTGAGGCCCTCGCCGGGCACGCGCACAAGGTCGTGCCGTTCATCTTGTGGTCGGTGCTGCGCGGCCGCGGCATCGCCATCAATTCCTCGGGCGGGCCGCTGGGCTTTGGCGACCTCTACGACCACTGGTTTGCCGCGGCGACCTACGCGCTGGTGACTGCGGGCGTCACAGCGGTGGCCGCGGGGTTCGGCGCCACGCAGCCCGCCGCGCTCGCGGCCGGCGGCGGCTTGCTTGCGGCGGCCGGGCTCACGGCGGCGGCGAACCTGTCCGTGACGCCCGCCCTGCTGCTGCGCAAGGCTCCGGGCTCGCCGGCGCCGGCCGGGGATGCCGGGTCTGCCTGAGCGCTGCGGATGTCGCCGTGCGGCAGTCGCAAGGAAACGGCAAGCCCCGGCGGGCACGATTCCGGTAACGCCAGGGTTCCGGGCTGGCCGTGAAGTCCCCGGCCAGCCCTGAGGGGCCATAGAGACGATGAAATCACCGGTGGCAGAGCAGCCCGGCCAAGGAGGTATGTCAATGAACGAAGGCGCGGACGCTCTCCTGCCACGGGTACAAGACGCGCCGGGGCGCGATGATGGTTACTGGCGTCGCCGCGCGGCCTGCCGCGGCAAGGACCCTGAGCTGTTCTTCCCTGTCGGCTCGGCCGGCCCGGCACTGGCGCAGATCGCCGAAGCGAAGAAGATCTGCGCCCGCTGCCCGGTGCTGCGGGCGTGCCTTGTGTCCGCGATGGCCACCGGGCAGGAGTACGGGATCTGGGGCGGGCTCACCGAGGACGAGCGGCGGCGGCTCCGCCGCTGGCGGGCCGCGTGAGAGTCGTCCCCGGCCACGTGTCGCGGCCCGTTTCGAAGCCGGACGGCAGCGTGATGCACGGCGGCCGCTGTTCCGGCGCGACATGCCTTCCCTCCGTATCTGCGTCATTTCACCGCGTTCCGGCAGCGGACTGCGCGTCAGCGACCGTCCGGACATGGGTTAGGGGTATCCAGTGACTACGCGTCAGCAGACGCCGGCCGCGGGCGTGACACCGCGCGCACAGCGCAAGGGATCGATCCTCGCGTACTGGCTGTCCTCCACCGACCACAAGATCATCGGGCACCTGTACCTGATCACCTCGTTCTTCTTCTTCCTGTGCGCCGGGGTCATGGCGCTGCTCATGCGGATCCAGCTGCTCGGCCCGGACCAGCATTTCGTGTCCGACCAGCAGTACAACGAGCTGTTCACCATGCACGGCACGCTGATGCTGCTGCTGTTCGCCACCCCGCTGTTCATCGGGTTCTCCAACGAGCTGATCCCGCTGCAGATCGGCGCGCCCGACGTCGCGTTCCCCCGGCTCAACCTGCTGAGCTACTACCTGTTCACCTTCGGCGGCCTGATCCTGCTGGCCAGCTTCCTGACCCCGGGCGGGTCTGCGTCGTTCGGCTGGTACGCGTACTCCCCGCTGACCAGCGCGATCTACTCACCCGGCGTCGGCGCCGACATGTGGATCATGGGCCTGGTGCTGTCCGGGTTCGGCACCATCCTGGGAGCGGTCAACTTCATCACCACGATCTTCTGCATGCGCGCGCCGGGCATGACGATGTTCCGGATGCCGATCTTCACCTGGAACGCCCTGCTGACCTCGATGCTGGTGCTGATGGCGTTCCCGGTGCTGGCCGCCGCGCTGCTGGTGCTGGAGATCGACCGGCGGCTCGGCGCGCACGTCTTCGACGCCGCCAGCGGCGGGGCCATCTTGTGGCAGAACCTGTTCTGGTTCTTCGGCCATCCCGAGGTCTACATCCTCGCGCTGCCGTTCTTCGGCATCGCGACCGAGATCATCCCGGTGTTCAGCCGCAAGCCGCTGTTCGGGTACAAGACGCTGATCGCCGCGACGATCGCGATCGCCGGCCTGTCGATGACCGTGTGGGCGCACCACATGTTCACCACCGGCGCGGTGCTGCTGCCGTTCTTCTCCTTCATGTCGTTCCTGATCGCGGTGCCGACCGGGGTGAAATTCTTCAACTGGGTAGGTACCATGTGGCACGGCCAGCTCACCTTCGAGCCGCCCATGCTGTACACGATCGGGTTCCTGGTCACGTTCTTGTTCGGCGGCATCACCGGCGTCATCCTGGCGTCCCCGCCGCTGAACTTCGCGGTGTCCGACTCCTATTTCATCGTCGCGCACTTCCACTACGTGCTGGCCGGCACGGTGCTGTTCGCGATGTTCGCCGGGTTCTATTTCTGGTGGCCGAAGATGACCGGCAAGATGCTGAACAGCCGGATCGGCAAGGTCCAGTTCTGGTTCATGTTCCTCGGGTTCCAGATGACGTTCCTGGTCCAGCACTGGATCGGCGTGGAGGGCATGCCGCGGCGCGTCGCCAACTACCCCGACCTGCCCGGGAACGTGACCACGCTCAACATCATCTCCTCCGTCGGGTCGTGGATCCTCGCCCTGTCCATCCTGATGTTCCTGTGGAACATGTACGTGACCTGGCGGTACGGGGAGAAGGTGACCGAGGAAGACCCGTGGGGGTACTGCTCCTCGCTGGAGTGGGCCACATCCTGCCCGCCGCCACGGCACAACTTCTACCGCATCCCGCGGATCCGATCCGAGCGGCCCGCATTCGAGGCGCACTACCCGCACATCAAGTGGGGCGCGGCCTCACGCGGAATCGAGCAGACCATCCCGGCGATCAGCAACGGGGAAGCCAAGCCGGAGTTACAGCGCACTCCGACCGTCTCACGGGAGGCGAGCGGTCCACTGGCCGGAGGTGAACTTGACCCGTGCCAGCTCTCGCGCCCCCCGCAGTTCCGCGGGCGTCAGCCCGCCGTCGGTAAGGCCGTACCGCCTGCGGAAGCAACTGATCATCGCGGCGATGACCTGCTCCCTCGGCAGACGGGTCTGCCTGCGCAGCGGATCAACGCGCTTGACCGCGCTCGGGATGCCCTTGCCAGACAGCGTCTCCCGCCCGGTCCACAGCACGCGCAGCATCTTCTGCGCGTCGATGTCGTAGGCCATCGTCACGTGGTGCAGCACCCCGCCTGCCGCTCGCTTCTGCGCGGCGCCACCGATCTTGCCCCGGCCGGAGGTGATGTCGTTGAGCGGCTGATACCAGGCGGCCAGGCCCAGATCCCCGGTCAGCGCGGCGATCACCCAGTCGTCGAGGAACGCGTAGGAGTGGGCGAAGGACATGCCTGCGACCAGCGATTCCGGCGCGTACAGCGCGTAGGTGATGGTGTTGCCCGGCTCGATGAACATCGCGCCGCCGCCACTGATCCGGCGCACCACGGTGATCCCGAGCCGGCGGGCCTGGCTGGCATCGACCTCGTTGCGCAGCGACTGGAAGCTGCCGATGACCACGGCGGGCGCCGACCACTCCCAGATCCGCAGCGTCGGCGGGCGCCGCCCGGCGGCGACCTCGCGCAGGAGCACCTCGTCGATCGCCATGTGCAGCACCGGGTCCTGCGGGCCTTCGCGGACGAGTTGCCAGTCGTGATCGCGCCAGTCGCTGGCCCCGAGGACGGCGCGGCGCACGGCGACGGCCACCGCACTGGGAGAGATACCGGCGGGCATCACCTCGCCGCCGGGCGCCGCCCGGATGCTCGCGGTGATCGCCGCGGTGTCCGCGCTCACCGGGAGCCCGGTCACCGCGGCGCCGATCCGCTCGAGCACGCCACCGGGTCCGGGGACGAAATCGCCGCTGACCCGGACGCGGGCCAGGCGGCCGCCTGCCACCTCGACGTCCGCGGCCACGAGCTTGCCGCCGGGCGGCTTGTACTCACCGTGCATGCTTCATCCGCGATGGCCCTTCCGCCAGTCCGCCAGTCCGCTAGGCGCTAGCGCGCCCGATCCGTACCCGCCACGTCCCCGGCCCGGCCTCAACGTAGTCCCAGGTGAACTGGCCGCGGTACTGAGCCTCGAACTGGGACCGCAACGGCAGCGGGTCGTGGTCGCTGGCCAGCACGAACCCGCGCCCGGGCCGCAGCGCCCGGTAGGCGGTGAAGATCGCGTCATGACGCTGCCCGTGCGGCAGCTGCCGTACGTCCAGGTCTGGCTCCTGGCCGCCGCCGTCCTCGCCGTCCGATCCGGCACCGCCAGTCTCGCCGGCCCCGGAAGGCGTGGCCGTGAGCGGCCGCCCGATCCGCACCCGCCACGTCTGCGGCCCGTCTTCCAGGTAGTCCCAGGTGAACTGGCCGGCGTGCTCGGCTTCGAACTGGTAGCGCAGCGGCTTGGGGTCGTGGTCGTTGACCAGGACGAAGCCGGTGCCGGGAGTGAGGGCGTGGTAAGCCGCGAAGATCGCCTCGTGCCGCCGGGCGGGAGGCAGGTCGCGGACGTCGAGGTCCGGGTCGCTGGCGGGCGTCCGTACGGCTGGGTTACCGCCGGCGGGGCCTGCCTGGGCCGGCGCGCCGCCGGCGTGGCGGGCGAGCCCGTGCAGCGCCGCGGTCACCTCGACCGCCAGATCGGGCCGGGGCTCGCGCAGCGCCGCCCAGGCCGCGGCGGCGAGCCGGCACGCCCGGTCCGCCTGCCCGGTCCTGGCCAGTGCCGTCGCGGCCTGCAGCAGCAGCGACAGCACGGTGGCCTGCGGATCAGCGGCAGGGGCCGCTTCCGCCGGGCTCGCCTGCGCGGCTTGCACGGTGCGGCGGTGCATGCCGGCCAGCAGCTCCGGCAGGTCCGCGACGTCGCTGGCGAGCAGCGCCGGGAGCAGGATGTCGTTCTCCTTCGCCACGTGCCCGGCGAACAGCCTGGCTATCTCCTCCGCGCGCCGTGCCGCGCCGGCGGCGTCTGCCGCCTCGGCGAGCCGCCCGGCCGCTTCGGACAAGATCGTGTGCTCGGCAGTCATCTCGCCGACGGCGCCGGCCAGGCCGTCGAGTGCGGCGGCCGCCGGGTAGATGGTGGTTTCCTCGGCCGCCGCATGCGGGAGGATCTCCCCGGCCAGGTAAGCGATCAGCCCGGCCACGGCGGCCTCATGCGGCCGGCCCGCTGCTGCCGCCGCCGATACCGCGCTCACCCGCGCGCTGAGCTGCTCACCGAGGACCTGGTGATGGGCGCGCATCGCCTCGTACGCTTCGGTTCCCGTGATCGTCACGTCATCTCCCTCCTCAAGCCGCCATCAGCGGACCATTGCCACAGCCTTACTAGTATTTACTATACAAAACTAGATAAATAGCTCCGGGAAGGGCCTGGCTGATTGTTACGGGCGGTCCCGGCGAAGTTCCCGCAAGGGCCGCGGACGTCACCCGGCCAGCAGGATGCCGAGGAACAGAGCGGCCAGGGCGCTGAGACCGGTGAGCGCGCCGAATACCGCCAGCCCCGCCGCGCTGCGGGCGCGGGCGTGCAACGCCGCGGTGACCCCGGAGATGGCCACGACGACGAGTTTCACCACGAGCGTGGTCTCGTAGCTTCCGGTGATCTGCGAGCGGACGGCGATCACGTTCCAGATGCCGGTGACGATCAGGACGGCGAACGCGGGCCAGGCGACCTGATTGAAGCGCCTGGCGGCGGCCCGGGGGATCCCGGCGCCGAGGCGGCGCAAAGCCGGGACCAGCGCGGCCAGCGTGATCTGCCCGCCCACCCAGACGGTCGCGGCGAGAACGTGCAGGAACAGCCGGACCGTATCCCAGCTAGCGGCCAGCACGGCCGAGACTGCCTGATGCCGGCCGCGCCTTCATCATGCACACCCATCCGCCCGGCAGTTCTCCGGAGCCGAGGAACGCCCGCAGCCGGCCGGCGGCTGCCGCGGGCAGCGCCTCGTCGGCGCGCGGGTAGAGGATCTTCTCCTCTTTCAGGTTGTGGTGCAGAAGCTGGACGGTCATCCGCTTGCAAAGCGCGAGCCCGGTGCCAGTGCCGGAACCGGTCGCGCGTTCCAGCGAGTCGAGCGTGCCCCATATCTGCGCGTGCTCGCGCAGCATGACGAACACCGGAGCCGCCAGCCCTGGCTCGGCTTCGCGCAGCAGCGGGAACAGGAACTCCTCCTCCAGGTAGATATGGCGGCGCAGCGCGCGGATCGCCCGTATCAGCGGCTGCCGGTCCCCGGGCGCTGCGGTGAACGCCGCGATCTGTTCATCGATCTCGTGGTGCTCTCGTTCGAGAGCCGCCGCCAGTGAGCCGGTCTCCATGTCCGCCTCTCGTTAACCGCGATCCTGCCGCTGGCCGCGGGCCGGGCGCGGCCAGGTCGCCCGGGCAGAGGAACGTTCCGGGCACCGGGTCCCCGGCGTGCGAACGGCAGATCGTCATGCTTCCGGCCGGAGCCTCCCGATCCTTCCTGATGTTTATACTATGTCATTAGTGCAAAAATCTGCGGAGGTGGCGGTGTATTTCACTGACCAGGGCATCGAGGAGCGTGACGAACGGGCGGGGCGAGGACCAGGTCACGCCGGGCTGGCTGGCCGCCCGGCTCCAGGCCTTCGCCGGCCTGCATCCCGAGTCCGGCGTCCCGGCCGGCCGGCTGGCCACCTGGCTGGCCCGCGCCGGCGACGAGAACGGCGAGCTGTGAACAGCACGTCACCTGGTTCGCTGGCGGGCGGGTGAGGAGATGCGCTACCTCCTGGAGGTCCGGCTGGCCGCAGGGGACGTGGGAAGCCGGGTGGTGATCCGCTGGCGCCGCCCGGCCGGGAACGGCGAAGAGACCGCCGACGTCCTGGGGGTCCTGGAGGCGGCCGACGCTGTTTCCTTCACAGTCCGTAAGGCATCCGGTGAGCTGGTGACCATCCCCCGGGATCGCGCCCTGGCCGGCAAGACCGTGCCCGCGCGATCCCGCGCCGCAAGCCCCGCGAGGCGGGATCGGGCGCTGGGGGAGTCACCCCCGGCCGTTCGGGATGGAAGGTCTTCTCATCCCGGGAGTGCGGCATGACGATGGTGTGCGGCGATCCGGCGGGGTTCGCCGTCGACTGGGACTGGGAGCGCGGCCTGACCGTGTGGGTGCTTGCCGGGCGGCGTTCCGAGCCCCGGTTTGACCGTAAGGTGCTTGAGCATGAGCTGCCGGCCCGGCCGGCCAGCGAGCGGCAGGCGCGGGCCGCGGCACGCCGCTGGTGGCGGACGGAGGGCCGCGCCGGGGCGCTCAGCGCGGCCAGAGCCAGCGCCGGGCCGCTTGAGCGGTGACCTCCGGATCCCGTGCACCCGAGCCCGGGCCCCCCGGAAGCTGGGGTTATCGAGGTGCGGCTCAACCTGAGGTGAGCAAGCACAGCCGCCAGCTAGTGCCTGGCTGGCGCAGGACATGCGGATCAACGGCTGCGGTCATCACATCCCTCAGGTGGCGAGCCGGGGAAATAGGGCGGGTCGTTGTGTCTCCGGTGGGCTCCGGGGACAGGCACGAGCCGTAACTGGCCGCCGGCAGGGCGGGGACAGGACCGCTGCCAGGCGCAGGGCCGGCGAACTCAGCGGGCGGCGAGCCGGCGCAGCACGTAGGGAAGGATGCCGCCGTGCCGGTAGTAGGCGGCCTCGGCCGGGGTGTCGATGCGGACCGTCGCGGTGAACTCGCGGGTCCCGCCGGGCCCGGCGGCCGTGACGGTGACGGTGCGCGCCACCTCCTCGGTTCCGGCCATGCCGCGAACTGAGTAGATCTCCTCTCCGGTCAGGCCCAGCGACCCGGCGTCCTCGCCGGCCGGGAACTGCAGCGGCAGCACGCCCATGCCGATCAGGTTGGACCGGTGGATGCGCTCGAACGAGGCGGCCAGCACCGCGCGGACGCCGAGCAGCGCGGTGCCCTTGGCGGCCCAGTCCCGGGACGACCCGGAGCCGTATTCCTGGCCGGCGATGACCAGCAGCGGCACGCCCTCGGCAGCGTACCGCTGCGCCGCGTTGAAGATGCTCATCTGCTCCCCGCCCGGCAGGTGCCGGGTGAACCCGCCCTCGGTGCCGGGAGCGAGCCGGTTGCGCAGCCGGATGTTGGCGAAGGTGCCGCGGATCATCACCTCGTGGTTGCCGCGCCGCGACCCGTAGGAGTTGAAATCCCGCGGCTGCACCCCGTGCCCGGTCAGGTACCGGCCCGCCGGGGAATCGGGCCTGATCGCCCCGGCCGGGGAGATGTGGTCGGTGGTGACCGAGTCGCCGAGCAGGGCCAGCACCCGGGCGCCCTCGACGTCGGCCAGCGGGCCAGGTTGCGCGGGCAATTCATCGAAGAACGGCGGGCGGCGCACGTAGGTGGAGGACCGGTCCCAGGCGAACATGTCACCGGCCGGGACCGGCAGGGACCGCCACCGCTCGTCCCCGGCGAACACTTCCGCGTACTCGCGGGTGTACATGTCCGGGCGCAGGCAGGAGGCGATGACCTCGCCGATCTCGGCCTGCGACGGCCAGATATCGCGCAGCCAGACCGGCTGCCCGTCGCTGCCGGTGCCCAGCGGGTCGGTGGTCAGGTCGGTGTCCATGGTGCCGGCCAGGGCGTAGGCGACCACCAGCGGCGGTGAGGCCAGGTAGTTCAGCTTGGTCTCGGGGTGGATGCGGCCCTCGAAGTTGCGGTTCCCGGACAGCACCGAGCACACCGCCAGATCGCCTCCGGCGATGGCGGCGGAGACCGCGGGGATCAGCGGCCCGGAGTTGCCGATGCAGGTGGTGCAGCCGTAGCCGACCAGGTTGAAGCCGAGCTTGTCCAGCCACGGGGTCAGCCCGGCCCGGTCGTAGTAGTCCATGACCACCCGCGAGCCCGGCGCCAGCGAGGTCTTCACCCACGGTTTCGGGGCGAGGCCGCGTTCGGCGGCCTTCTTCGCCAGCAGCGCGGCGGCGATCATCACCTCGGGGTTGGAGGTGTTGGTGCAGGAAGTGATCGCGGCGATCACCACCGCCCCGTCGTCGAGCTCCACGGTCTGCTCCCCGAGAGTGATCTTGACCGGGCGGCGTGGCCGGGCGGGCAGGCCGGTGTCCTGGCTGAACGTCGCGGGACGGTCGCCGTCCCGGTTGCCGGTGACCGCGATGGGGTCGGATGCCGGGAACGACTCGGCGCCGGCCTCGTCCAGGCCGGCCGGCGGCCCGGCCGGGGCGTACTGGCCAAGCACCGCGCGGAACGCCTGCGGCGCCCGGGCCAGCGGGATCCGGTCCTGCGGCCGTTTCGGCCCGGCGATCGACGGAACTACCGCGGCCAGGTCCAGGTCCAGGACGCGTGAGTAGGCCGGCACATGGTCTGGGTCGTGCCACAGGCCCTGCTCCCTTGCGTACGCCTCGACCAGCGCCACCTGCGCCTCGGGGCGGCCGGTCAGCCGCAGGTAGGCCAGGGTCACCTCGTCGATAGGGAAGATCGCGCTGGTGCACCCGTACTCCGGGCTCATGTTCCCGATCGTGGCCCGGTTGGCCACCGGCACCGCGGCCACGCCGGGACCGAAGAACTCCACGAACGTGCCGACCACCCCGACCGAGCGGAGCAGCTCGGCGATCGTGAGCACCAGGTCGGTGGCGGTGGTGCCCTCGGGCAGCTCGCCGGACAGCCGGACCCCGATCACCTTCGGGATCAGCATGGACAGCGGCTGGCCGAGCATCGCCGCCTCGGCCTCGATGCCGCCCACCCCCCAGCCCAGCACGCCCAGCCCGTTGACCATCGGGGTGTGCGAGTCGGTGCCGACCAGCGTGTCGCAGAACGCGGCGCCGTCCTCGGCGAACACCACCCGGGCCAGGTGCTCGATGTTGACCTGATGGCAGATCCCGGTGCCGGGCGGTACGACCCGCAGCCCGGGCAGCGCCTGCTGGCCCCAGCGCAGGAACGCATACCGCTCGGCGTTGCGCCGGTACTCCAGGTCGATGTTGCGCTCCAGAGCGTCCGGGCGGCCGAAGAAGTCGGCGATCACCGAGTGGTCGATGATCAGCTCGGCCGGGCGCAGCGGGCTCACCCGCGAAGTGTCGCCGCCGAGCGCAGCCATCGCCTCCCGCATCGCCGCCAGGTCCACCAGGCACGGCACCCCGGTGAAGTCCTGCAGCAGCACCCGGGCCGGGGTGAACGCGATCTCCGCGGACGGCTCGGCCGCCGGGTCCCACTCCGCGAGCGCCTGGATCTGCGCGGCGGTGACCAGGTGCCCGTCCTCGTTGCGCAGCAGGTTCTCCAGCAGCACCTTCAGGCAGTACGGCAGCCGCACAGCGCCGCCGATCGCGTCCAGCCGGAAGACCCGGTAAGTGCTGCCACCGGCAGTCAGCGTGCCGGCCGCACCGAAGCTATCCGCGGGCATCAGGCACCCCGGGACCCGTCGGCGCCGTCGGGCAGGTCGAGGCCGTCCAGGCTCAGCACGTCCGAGCGCAGCCCGACGGCCAGCCGGTTCCAGCCGTTGATCGCGACGATCGCGAACGTCAGCGCGGCGGTCTCCTCCGGGGAGAACTCCGTCTCGACCGCGGCGTACACCTCGTCCGGCGCGCCGGTGCGGGGCAGCTCGGTCAGCGCCTCGCACCAGGCCAGCGCGGCTCGCTCCCGTGCGGTGTAGTAGGGCGCCTCCCGCCAGGCCGCGACGGTGTCCAGCCGGGTCTGATGCTCGCCGCGGGCTCGGGCGTCCCGGTTGTGCATCGCCAGGCAGTACGTGCAGCCGTTGATCTGCGAGGCCCGGACCCGCACCAGTTCCAGCAGCTCCGGCTCCAGCGTGGCCGAGCGCACCGCGCTCTCCAGTGCGGCCATCACGAGCATCCCCTCGGGGAACGGCTTGGCGTAGTCGACGCGCATGGCGTGTCCTCCCTTCCCGGTCGTGTCACCCCTGGCCGGTCGCAGTGGCCGGCCAGGGAGATTCGTTTGGTCTCATAGATCTACCTCAGCCTGCCGGAGTACGACCCTCGCGGCCGCGCCAGGAGCGCAGCACCCGGCCCAGCGGGTCGTACCGCTGATCGGCTGACCGCTCCTTCATCGGGATGATCGCGTTGTCGGTGATCTTGATCCCGGCCGGGCAGACCTCGGTGCAGCACTTGGTTATGTTGCAGAGGCCAAGCCCGTCCACCTCGCGCAGGGTCTGCCGGCGATCGCCGGTGTCACGGGGGTGCATGTCCAGCTCGGCGTGCCGGATGAAGTACCGCGGCCCGGCATAGGCCGCCTTGTTGTCCTCGTGGTCGCGGATCACGTGGCAGACGTCCTGGCACAGCCAGCACTCGATGCACTTGCGGAACTCCTGGCTGCGGCCGACGTCGGCCTGGGCCATCCGGTACTTCCCGGGCTTCAATCCGTCCGGCGGGGCGAAGGACGGCACCCCCAGCGCCCAGCCGTAGTTGACCGATACGTCGGTGACCAGGTCGCGGATCACGGGGAAGGTGCGCAGCGGGGTGATCGTGATCGGACCGGGCGGCAGCGCGGAGAGACGGGTCATGCACAGCAGCTTCGGGCGGCCGTTGATCTCGGCGCTGCACGAGCCGCACTTGCCGGCCTTGCAGTTCCACCGGATCGCCAGGTCCCCGGCCTGGGTGGCCTGCAGCCGGTGCAGCACGTCCAGAACCACCTCGCCCTCGTGCACGGCAACCGTGTAGTCCGCGAGCCCGCCGCCGGTCTTGTCGCCGCGCCACACCCGCAGGTACCTGGTGGCCTGGTCCGCCATCGCCGTCCTCCCTTCAGAACACTCGTGGGTCGTGGATGACGCCGCTGGCCACTAGCCGCACGTACAGGTCGGTCAGCGCTACCCAGACCAGGGACAGCCAGGCGAGGTTGCCGTGGTAGGGATTCAGCCGGGACACGAAGGTCCACGCCTTGTACCGGACCGGGTGCCTGGAGAAGTGGTTGATCCGGCCGCCGACCGCGTGCCGGCAGGCGTGGCAGGACAGCGAGTACAGCCACAGCAGTACCGCGTTGATTACCAGGACGACCGTGCCGGCGCCGATCCCGATGTGCCCGCCGAAGTCGAACGCGATGATCGCGTCCCAGCTGAGGATCACGTTGAAGGCCAGCGCGGCGTAAAGGAAGTACCGGTGCAGGTTCTGGCCGAGCAGCGGGAACCGGGTCTCGCCGGTGTAGCGGCGGCGCGGCTCGGGGACCGCGCAGGCCGGCGGGGCCAGCCACCACGACCGGTAGTAGGCCTTGCGGTAGTAGTAGCAGGTCAGCCGGAACCCCAGCGGGAAGATCAGGATGATCACCGCCGGGGTGACGATCCACCAGGTGCCGAACCAGCCCAGGTGCGGGGCACCTGCTGAACCCGGCACCGTCCCACAGTGGAATGACAGGCACGGCGAGTAGAACGGCGAGATGTAGGGCGCGGCGTAGTAGTCCCGGTTGGCGATCGCCGCGTAGGCCGCGTAGGCGACGAAGGCTAGCAGCACCGCGAAGGTGGTCAGCGGGTAGGCCCACCACCGGTCGGCCCGCAGGGTGCGTGCCGCGATCGCCGCCCGGCCCGGCGACAGGACACCCGCGGCCTTCGCCGTCCGGATGGCCATCTCAGCCGTCCGCCGCATCCGTTTCAGGGGCATGGTCATGCCATGGCCACAGCCCCGCGCCGCGCATGCATTCCTCGGCCTCGGCCACCAGCGCCGAGGCGTCCGGGTGTCCGGCCAGCAGGTCATGCCGCCACTGGGCGGCGCTGACACCCCTGCCCGCAGCGTCTGCCGCCCGCACCGCCAGCGCCTTTACCCGCGGCGAGCAGGAAGCCCCCTCCACCCACTCTGCCAACGCCGGATCACCGGTCTCCGGCAGGTCGGCCCACCCCAGGTCATCACGCACCCCGGATCCACCTCCGTTCAAGAGTCTGTGTCCGGACCCGGATCGATGCTCTCTCGGGGAGCCTGCAGGTTCCTTGCAAGCTCGTGGCCCGACGATGGGGTGAGGCGGTGCGGACCGGAGGTGACGCCGATGAGCAGGGAGCAGCAGCACATGGAATCGCGCCCGGCGCTGGCCGGCGGCGCGGGCGATGACCTGGAGCTTGACCGGGGGGAGTGGGCGGCGGTCTGCCCGCGGAAGATCACCCAGGAGCAGTGGTCCCGGTTCGAGGGGTACATGGAAGAGATCTTCACGGCCATGGGCATGCCCGCCGGGACCGTCTCCACCGCTGACACCCCGCGCCGGTTCCTGCGGGCGATCTTCGACGCGACCAGCGGGTACGAGGGTGATGAGAAGCTGGTGACCGCGTTCCCCACCGAATGCCATGGCGGGCCGGACTGCCGGATCAGCCAGGTGGTGGAGGGGCCGATCCCGTTCTTCTCCCTGTGCGAGCATCACAGCCTGCCGTTCTTCGGCAAGGCCTACGTCGGCTACATCGCGCACGAGCACATCCTGGGCCTGTCTAAGCTGACCCGGCTGGTGAGGCTATTCGCCCGCCGGTTCACCGTGCAGGAGCGGATCGGCCAGCAGCTCGCCGACGCGCTGGAGCGGATCCTTCAGCCGCATGGGGTCGCGGTGTACTTGGAGGCGGTGCACCTGTGCACGCAGATGCGCGGCGTCCGCGAGATCGAATCCAGCACCCGCACCACCTACTGGCACGGCAGCTACGACGACGACCCGCAGCTTCGCGCCGAGTTCTTCGGGCTCTGCAGTCGGCCCGGCTGACCAGCATGGCGGGATCGGACGCCAGCCAGGCCGCGGGCGGGCTGCCGCCGCCGCTGGCGGTGCTGTACGAGCGGGCCGGGCTGCCCGCCTGGCCCCTGCCGCGGGTGCTCGCCGAGGTCTACGGCGGGGATCTCGGGTTCCGGCAATCGTGCGTGTACGCCAACTTCGTCGCCTCGGTGGACGGCGTGACCTCCCTCGGCCCGGAGTACCCGTCCTCCGGGTCGGCGATCAGTTTGCATGACCCGGCGGACCGGTTCGTCATGGGCCTGCTGCGGGCCTGCGCGGACGTGGTGCTCATCGGCGCGGGCACCCTGCGCGCCACGCCGGGCCACCGGTGGACTCCGGCATATGTGTGCCCGGCCGCGGCCGACGCCTATGCCGCCCTGCGCCGCAGCCGCGGGCTTCCCGTCGACCCGCTGCTCGCGGTGATCACCGCCCGCGGCGACATTCCCGCCGGGCATCCCGCGCTGCGCGCCGACGCGCTCATCCTCACCACGGCGGCCGGAGCCCGGCGGCTGCACGGCCGGCTGCTGCCCCGGGGCACGATCCTCGACCTCGGCGACCAGCCGGAGCTGTTGCCCGCCGACGTGCTCGCCGCCGCCCGCGCCAGGGGCGGCAGCATGATGCTCACTGAGGGCGGGCCGCGGCTGCTCGGCCAGCTCGCCGCCGGCGGGCTGCTGGATGAGTTGTTCCTCACCGTCTCCCCGGTGCTGGCCGGCCGCGGAGACACCGCCCGGCCTAGGCTGGTCGCCGGGCTGGAACTGCTCCCCGGCCGGACCGAGCCCGCCGAGCTGCTCACCGTGCGCCGGCACGGGTCCTACCTGTTCCTGCGGTACGCGATGCGCGGCACCGCGCCCGCGGCGGAACCCGGCGGCAGCTGACAGCCCTGTCCTGGGCGGCCTGGAGGCCGCGGTCGAGCCTGCAAGGAAGCTGCAGGCTTCCGGCGTGACCATGAACCAGGAAACGAGGCGCGCAGGAACATCAAAGGGGAGACGCCATGGCCAGTATCGCGATCAATGGCCTGGGCCGCATCGGCCGCGCGGCGCTCAAGATCATCGAGCAGGCTGACGGCGCCGAGGTGGTCGCGGTCAACGACCTGATCCTTCCGCACAACCTGGCCTACCTGCTGCGCTACGACACCGTGTACGGTCGCTGGCACACGACCGTCACCGCGGATGGTGACGCCCTTGCCGTCGGCGGCCGGAAGATCCCGGTGCTCGCCAGGCGCGACCCGGCCGGACTGCCGTGGCGGGATCTCGGTGTCGACCTGGTGCTGGAATGCACCGGCGCGTTCCGCCGTGAAGAAGACCTGAAAAAGCACCTCGCCGCCGGGCACGGCGGGTGATCTTGTCCGCGCCCGCGCGGACCGAGACGGTGGCGACCGTGGTGCACGGCGTGAACCAGGCGCCACCAGATGAGCAGGTGGTCTCCTGCGCGAGCTGGACCACCAACTGCATCACCCCGGTCGCCGAGGTGCTGGATCGCCGGTTCGGCGTGCGGCAGGCGATCATGACCACCGTCCACGCCTACACCTCCTCCCAGCAGCTGATCGACGGGCCGGCCAAGGATTTCCGCCGCGGCCGGGTCGGCGCGGCGAACATGCTCCCGGCCTCCACCGGGGCCGCGCTGGCGACCACCAAGGCGCTGCCCGACCTGGCCGGGCGGTTCGACGGGGTCGCGATCCGGGTGCCGATCCCGGTCGGGTCCATCGCGGACGTGGTGGCCGTCACCGCCCGGCCGGTCACCCGTGAGGAGGTAAACGACGCGTTCCGGGAGGAGGCGGCCAGCGACCGGTACCGGGGCATCCTCGGTGTCGCCGACGACCCGGTCGTTTCCGCCGACATCATCGGCGACCGCGGGCCTCGGTGGTGGACGCGGCGATGACCAGGGTGGTGGACGGAACCCTGATCAAGGTCATGAGCTGGTACGACAACGAGTGGGGGTTCACCTGCCAGATGATCCGGGAGGCGTTCGCCGCCCTCGGCCTGCCGGCGCCCGATCTGAGCCAGATCCGGCCATGAAGGTCAGGGAGATCATGACCACCCGGGTGGTCACCGTCGCCCCGGACACCCCGGTCCCGGTCATCGCGAGCCTGCTGAGGGACAACCGGATCAGCGGCGTCCTGGTGACCGACGCCGAAGGCGCGGTGGTGGGCATGGTCAGCGAGTACGACCTGCTCGCCCGCGAAGGGCAGACCGCGGGCGAGGTTATGACCGGCTCGGTGATCAGCGTCAGCGAGGACACCGACGTGGACGATGTGCGGCACCTGCTGGTCGAGCGGCGGATCCGGCGGGTGCCGGTGACCAGCGGGCAGCGGCTGGCCGGGATCGTCAGCCGCGGCGACGTGGTGGCGCTGCTGACCACCGAGTGGGTGTGCCAGGTCTGCGGCGAGGCCGCCCGCGGCCAGCACCCGCCATCGCGGTGCCCGAAGTGCCACGCCGGCGCCGACCGGTTCGTCCTGCAGGACGCCTGCCCTTGGGACTGAGGAGGCACGCAGACATGACCGACCCGGCCGGCACGGACCTGACCCGCGAGGACCCCGCGGTGCTGCGGGAGTACTACCGGCAGATGGCGCTGATCCGCGCCTTCGAGCTGCGCGCGGCCGAGATGTATACCCGCGCCAGGATCGGCGGCTACTGCCACCTCAACCTCGGCGAGGAAGCCACCGTGGCCGGCCTGACCGCCGCCCTCCGCGACGGTGACTACCTGTTCGCCACCTACCGCGAGCACGGGTACGCGCTGGCCCGCGGCGCCGACCCCGGCCGGGTGATGGCCGAACTGTTCGGACGGGTCGACGGGCTGTCGCGCGGCCGGGGCGGGTCGATGCACCTGTTCGACCGCGAGAGACGCCTGATGGGCGGGTACGGGATCGTCGGCGGCCAGATCCCGCTGGCGACCGGCGCCGCGTTCGCCCTCGCCTACCGCGGCGCCGCCCCGGACGCGCCCGCAGTGATGTGCCTGCTGGGTGACGCCACCACCAACATCGGCGCGTTCCACGAGTCGCTGAACCTGGCCGCGCTGTGGCACCTGCCGATCGTGTACGTGATCGTCAATAACCAGCTCGGCATGGGCACCCCGGTCGAGGCGGCAGCCGCCGAGCCGGAACTGTGGAAACGCGGCTGCTCCTACCGGATGCCCGGGCAGCGGGTGGACGGCAACGACGTGCTCGCCGTCCGCGACGCCGCCCGCGCCGCCCTGGACCGGGCCAGGGGCGAGCACCAGCCCGCGCTGCTGGAGACGGTCAGCTACCGGCTGCGCGGCCACTCGGTGGTCGACCCCGCCCGGTACCGCACCGCCGAAGACACCGAACGGCTGCGCCGCGAAGACCCGCTGCCCGCCTTCCGCACCCACCTCATGGCCAGCGGAGTCCTCGACGAGGATACCGCGGCGCAGATCGACGCAGAGGCAGACAAGGCAGTCGCCGCCGCCGTGGACTTCGCCGACGCCAGCCCCGCCCCCGACGTCACCACCCTCTTCGACCACGTGTACGCCACCCCCGCCGCCAGCGTGTACTGCGGGCTGCCCGGCGACCCGCTCAGCGGGGGAGGGCCAGCATGACGGTGATCAGCTACCGGCAGGCCCTGCACGACACGCTCCGCGCCGAACTGCAACGGGACGAGAACGTGTTCCTGATCGGCGAGGAGATCGGCGTGTTCGAGGGCTCCTACAAGATCACCGCCGGGCTGCTCGCCGAATTCGGGCCGCGCCGGGTCCGGGACACCCCGATCTGCGAGGAGGGGTTCACCGGCGTCGCGATCGGGGCCGCGATGATGGGGCTGCGGCCGGTGGTGGAGATCATGACGATCAACTTCAGCCTGCTGGCCATCGACCAGATCGTCAACGACGCCGCCAAGCTCCGGTCGCTGTCCGGCGGCCAGGTCAGCGTGCCGCTGGTGATCCGCACCCCGGGCGGCGGCGGCCAGCAGCTGTCGGCCACCCACTCGCAGAACCTGGAGGTCTTCTACGCCCACGTGCCCGGGCTGAAGGTCCTCGGCCCCCGCCACGTGTGCCGACGCCAAGGGCCTGCTGGCCGCCGCGATCCGCGACGACGACCCGGTCCTCGTGCTGGAGAACCTGGCCCTGTACAACACCAAGGGGGAGGTACCTGACGGCGAGCACGTGGCGGAGATCGGCCGCGCCGCCGTGCTCAAGCCCGGCCGCGACATCACGGTCATCGGCTACTCGCGGGCCGCGGTGATCGCGCTGGACGTCGCCCGCAAGCTGGAAGACGACGGGATCTCCGCCGAGGTCATCGACCTGCGCAGCCTCCGCCCCCTGGACCGGGACACCGTCTGCGCCTCGGTCCGCAAGACCAGCCGCGCGGTGATCGTCGAGGACGACTGGCTCAGCTACGGCACCGGCGCGGAGCTCGCCGCGACGATCCAGGAGGGCGCGTTCGACTACCTCGACGCCCCGGTCCGGCGAGTCGCGGCCGCCGAGGTGCCGCTCCCGTACGCCAAGCCGCTGGAACTGGCGGCCCTGCCCGACGCCGGGGCGATCACCCGGGTCATCCGCCAGACCCTCGGGGGGAACTGATGCCCGACGTGCTCATGCCCCGGCTGTCGGACACCATGCAGGAAGGCGTCCTCAGCCAGTGGGTCAAGCGCGAAGGCGACCAGGTCCGCAAGGGCGACGTGCTGGCGGTGATCGAGACCGACAAGGCCGCCATGGACATGGAGGCCTACGACGAGGGCGTGCTCACCCGCATCCTGGTCCAGGAGGGAGCATCGGTCCCCATCGGCACCCCGATCGCCGTCATCGGCGAGGCCGCCGCAGCCACCGCGCCGCCGCCGATGCCCGCTCCCGATCAGGCAGAACGAGCGGTGGTTCCTGCCCCGGCACCGGCACCGCCCACCGCGGCATCGCCCGCCGGGCGGCTGCCCGCGTCTCCGCTGGCCCGCAAGCTCGCCCGTGAGCGCGAGGTCGACCTGAGCACCGTCTCCCGCAGCGGCCCCGGCGGCCGGATCGTCCGCGCCGACATCGAGAACGCCGCCCGCGAACGCGGCGGCACCCAGCCACCCCCGCAGCCCGCGGCGGCACTCACCGGGCCGGCGCGGCCCGCGCCTGGCAGCCCCCGGCCGCGCCTCTCGAGAGCGTGATCCCGTCACCCATTCCCTCTGCGGCGCCACTGGCCCCGGCGGCGGACGCCGAGGAGATCCCGCTGACCACGGTGCGCCGCCTCACCGCGCAGCGGCTTGCCGCCAGCGCCCGCGAGGCCCCGCACTTCTACCTGACCGTCGTCGCCGACGTCGGCGACGTGCTCGCCTTCCGTGCCCAGGCTAACCAGCGGCGTGGCGCGGACGTCAAGATCACCGTCACCGACTTGCTCACCCGGGCCTGCGCGACGGCGCTGTCCGCCCACCCTGAGGTCAACGTCTCCTGGGACGAGACCCGCATCCTGCGGTACCGCCACGTCAACATCGGCGTCGCGGTCGCCATCGACGACGGGCTCATCGTCCCCGTCATCCGCGACGCCGACCGCAAGACCGTGACCGAGATCGCCCGCGAGGCACACGACCTCACCACCCGGGCGCGGGCCCGCAAGCTCACCCCGGACGAGCTGTCCGGCGGCACCTTCACCGTCAGCAACCTCGGCATGTACGGCATCCGCCAGTTCACCGCCGTCATCAACCCGCCGCAGGCCGCCATCCTCGCCGTCAGCGAAGCTGTCCGCCAGCCCGTCGTGCGCGGCGACCAGGTCACCATTGCCACCACCATGACGCTTACCCTGTCCATCGACCACCGGGCCGTCGACGGCGCCACCGCGGCCGGCTTCCTCACCCGCCTCCGGGACCCGATCGAGGAACCGCTGGACATCGTGCTCTGAGACCCGGCAGGAATATTTACACAGAGAAGATTGTAAAAACTAATAGGTCTTGAAAGAAGGTGCCTGATGACCATCACCTACGAAGGCGGCACCGAGCAGATCAGGCAGATCGTCCACCATCACGCGGTGCTGCGCCGGGGCCTGGAGCGGCGCGCCGGCACCGTCTGCGACGCGGTGGCTAGCGGCGTACCCTGCCAGCGGCAGGTCGCGATCCTGCTCGGTTACCTGGACGAGGAGATCCTGCCACATGCCGATGCGGAGGAACGCACCCTCTGCCGGGCAGCGGCCACACAGGCCCGCGGTAGCGAGCTGGTCCGTGCGCTCATTCACGAGCACCGCGAACTGGCGTACTTGGCCGGACGGCTTCGGCCCGGCGTGGACGGCGGCGAGGCCGCCGCCATCGCGGAGTGGACCGCGACCCTGTTCGCCGGGCACGTAGCGAAGGTGAACGATCTGCTGCTGCCCGCGCTCGCCGGCTCCGGCGCGGACCTGGCGGCCCTGCTCGCCGGCATGCACGCGCCGCAGGCCAGCGCGCAAGCGTGATGCCACTGGCATCGTCCCCGAAGGAGGGGAGAACATCATGTATCCGAACTCGGCGCTCTCGGCGGGCCAGCTCGCCATCATGGCAGTGGTCGTCGTCGCCTCGCTGGCGGCATGGCTCATCGCGGTGTTCCTCGCCGCCCGGCAGCCACGCGGCACATCCGCGGCCGTGAACGCCGGACCGCATGAAGAGGAAACGGGCGCAACCGTGACGCGGCTTCCACCTGACGCCAGGCCAGCGGATAAGGCCGCGGCCTTATCCGGCACGCCGCCGCCGGAGTGCACCAGCATGGCGGCCCCGGGAACGGGTACGCGAACAGCCACGTCACGGAAACAGGCGCCAGCAAAACGCCAACTGCACGATCACCTGGAAGTGTGATGACAGACTCGATAGCCAGGCTCCGGACGGCAGGAGTGTCGGTCTGGCTGGATGACCTGAGCCGGGAACGGCTGACCACCGGCAGCCTCGCCGCGCTTCGCGACCGGGGCGTGTCAGGCGTGACGACCAACCCGACGATCTTCGCGAAGGCCATCACCGACAGCGACGCCTACGCCGGCCAGATCCGGGACCTGAAGCTGCGCCAGGCGCCTGCGGATCAGGCGCTGCGGGAGCTGACCGCCTCCGACGTGCGTCAGGCGTGCGACGTGCTGCGCCCGGTGTATGACGCGACCGGCGGGGTGGACGGCCGAGTGTCGATCGAGGTCGACCCGCGGATCGCCCATGACACCGGCCGGACGGTCGCCGAGGCGCGCGCGCTGTGGTGGCTGGTGGACCGGCCCAACCTGTTTGTGAAGATCCCGGCCGCCAAGCAGGGCCTGCCCGCGATCACCGCGTGCCTGGCCGACGGGATCAGCATCAACGTCACGCTGATCTTCTCCCTCGCCCGCTACGGCGAGGTGATCGAGGCGTTCCTGGCCGGCCTGGAACGGGCTCGCGCCGCCGGGCGGGACCTGTCCGGCATCGCCTCGGTGGCCTCGTTCTTCGTGTCCCGCGTGGACACCGAGGTCGACAGGCGGCTGGACAAGATCGGCACGCCGCAGGCGGCCGCGCTGCGCGGCAAGGCCGCGATCGCCAACGCCCGGCTTGCCTACCAGCGCTACGAACAGTCGGTCTCTACTGACAGGTGGAAGTCGCTGGAGCGCGCCGGGGCCAGGCCGCAGCGCCCGCTGTGGGCGTCCACCAGCGTCAAGGACCCTGCCTATGACGACACCCGGTACGTCACCGGGCTGGTCGCGTCCGGCGTTGTCAACACCATGCCGGAAGGCACGCTGAACGCGGTCGCTGACCACGGGGAAATCCCGGGCGACAGCATCCACGGCACCTACGCCCCGTCGCAGGCGGTCCTCGACGACCTCGCCGCACTTGGCATCGACTACGGCGACGTCGTCCTGACATTGGAAGACCAGGGCGTGACCGCGTTCGACGCGAGCTGGGACCATCTCGGCCAGCGGCTCGCCACCGCCCTCGGCACACAGAAGGAGTGACACGATGTCAGCCTCAGACACGTTCGTCATCGCCGGCGGCGGCCTGGCCGGCGCCAAGGCCACGGAAGCACTGCGCGAGCAGGGTTTCGACGGCCGGATCGTTCTCGCCGCCGAGGAGGACATCCGGCCGGAGGAGCGGCCGCCGCTGTCCAAGGACTACCTGCAGGGCAAGGCCGAGCGTGACACCATCTTCGTGCACTCCCCTGACTGGTACGACGCCAGCCGCGTCGAGTTGCTGCTCGGCACGACGGTCACCGGGATAGACCGGGGCCGCCGCGAGGTGACACTATCCGGCGGCGGGCACCTGGGCTACGGCAAGCTGCTGCTGGCCACCGGATCGATCCCGCGCCGCCTGCCGCTGCCGGGCACGGACTCCGGCGGCGTGCTATACCTGCGCTGGGTCGAAGACAGCGACCGGATCCGGGACACCTTCACTACCGCCTCCCGGGTGCTCATCATCGGCGCCGGGTGGATCGGCCTGGAGGTGGCCGCGGCGGCACGGCTGGCCGGGGTCGAGGTGACCATCCTGGAAGCGGCGGAACTGCCGCTGCTGCACGCCCTCGGCCCGCAGGTGGCACCGGTATTCGCAGACCTGCACCGTCAGCATGGCGTCGACCTGCGGCTGGGAGTCCGGGTCGCCGAGATCACCGTCAGCGGCGGGAAAGCCACCGGGGCACGGCTCGCGGACGGCACCCGGATCGGCGCGGACGCGGTGATCGCCGGCATCGGCGCCGCCCCGCAGACCCGGCTGGCCGAGGAAGCAGGCCTCGACGTGCGGGACGGAATAGTGACCGACGCGTCGCTGCGCACCTCCGACCCCGCCATCTACGCGGCCGGCGACATCGCCAGCGCATTCCATCCCCTGCTGGGCAGGCATATCCGGGTCGAGCACTGGGCCAACGCGCTGCACCAGCCGCAGACCGCCGCCCGGGCCATGCTCGGCCAGGCTGCTATCTACGACCGGGTGCCGTACTTCTACACCGACCAGTACGACCTGGGCATGGAATACGCCGGCTACGCCGGGCCCGGCGGCTACGACCGGGTGATCTTCCGCGGCGACGCCGGCAAGCGCGAGTTCATCGCGTTCTGGATGTCCGGCGCCCGCGTCGTCGCCGGGATGAACGTCAACATCTGGGACGTCAACGACGCGATCCAGGACCTGATCCGGTCCGGCCAGCCGGCCGACCCGGCCCGGCTCGCCGACCCCGCCGTACCGCTCGATGAGGTCACCGCCACGCACGACCGGAGATCCTCGTGACAACTGGAACAGGATTCCTCCCGCTCTCGTCAAGGACTGAAGAAACGGAGGCTCATGATGGGCACTGACGTCCGGGTCCGCCGCGTCTACGACGAATCCTCTCCAGAGGATGGCGCTCGCGTGCTGGTGGACCGGGTATGGCCGCGAGGGATGCGCAAGGAGGCCGCCCGGCTGGACGAGTGGGCAAAAGACGTCGCGCCGTCGGCGGAACTGCGGACCTGGTACCGCCACGACCCGGCCAAGTTCGACGAATTCCGGCGCCGGTACACCGCCGAACTGGCCCAGCCTGGGGCGAAGGAAGCCCTCGCCCGGCTCCGCGCCCTCGCCGCGGACCGGCCGGTGACACTGCTGACCGCCACCAAGGACCTTGACCTTAGCCAGGCCGCCGTCCTCGCCGGTCTGCTGCGGGAGACGACATAACCGCACGCTAGCGGGTACCGGCCGGGGCCGGCTGGCGCTCGCCCGGGTCGTCGTGTGCCGTCAGGCGGGCGACGCACAGGGTAGGCTCGACGAACGGATCCAGCCGGTCGGCGGTGACCGGCGCCCGCATCCGGGCAAGCGCCCCCCGCATCAGCCCCAGATGCAGCGAGCAGATGACGTCCTGGTGATGCTGGGCCACCTCACGGAACGGGCACTGGCGCAGGCACAGCCGGTACTTCCCGCCGCCGTCGGCCTCCGCCTGCGGCGCGAAGCCCAGTTCCTCCATGATCGCGGTAAGCTTCGCGAGCGCCTCCTCATCTGTCAGCCGCTGGTACGGCGGCGGCTGCTCGGTGAGGTAGGCGCCCCACTCGCGCCCGGCCTCCTCCGCAGCGCTGCCCGGCTCTGGCATGGTCCCGGCGATCAGGCTGGTCAGCATCTCCGCCAGCAGCCGGTAGCGCCGCCGCCCGCTGGGACCGTCGGCGGCCGCGCGGTAGCCGATCCTGGGCCTGCCGGGCGTCTCCCGGTCCTCCGTCTCCCGGACCGCCAGGCCCGCCTCCACCAGCGCCTCCAGATGGAAACGCGCCGTGTTCGGGTGCAGCCCCATCCGCTGCGCGACCTCCCGGACGCCGAGCGGGCCGCCCCCGGCGCGCAGCATGTCCAGCACGTCGGCACGGCTGCGGCCGAGCGGGGACGCGTCCTCCGGTGCGAGGAGCTGCTCTGTATCCATACGCTTATTTTATATCAGTAGTCGTAGTAGAAATTAAGGGGGCAGTGGACGTGCCCGCCGGTCTTTTGCCAGCGCTGTCGCTGCCAGCGGCGCGAGTGCGTACGAAGCCCGGCCGGGACCGAAGCCCGCGCCCGATCCAGCCCCAGCCGTTCCCGGGGGCGGCGTGCCAGGTCCGTACAGGACCGGCCGCCTGTCATGTCCGCGCTGGCAGCCCCGTCAGGCCGCCCGGGCGATCGTCCCAGGCCGGGTGTCCTGGCCCGGCGCTGTTCCGGCATGCAGGCGCGGCCGCAGGCCGGCCGTGCTCGCGAGATCGGCTAGATAGCGGAGCCCTTCGATGCCGGGCCGCACGATCTGGTCCGGGCCGATGACCGCGGGGATCACCTGGCTGGGCAGCGCCAGCCACTCCTGCCGCCACCGCCGGATCCGCCGCCATCCGATCGTGGTCAGCGGCCCGCCGTCGGGCGCGATCGTGCCGCCCGACCGGCGCACGATCCGGGTCATATCCGGATCCCGGAGCAGCAGGCTGGGGATGTCCGGGCTGGCCAGCCGGTCGGTGATGTCTTCCTGCGGCCACATTACCGCGGTGATGAGGCGGCGCACCTCGTAGGCGCTGCTGAGGTGCAGGCCCTGCACCCAGATGGCGCGGAACAGGCGGCGGCGCAGTTCATCGGCGACGCCGTCGCTGACCGCCTCGGCGTAGGCGGCTACTGCCGCGTTCGTGTTGCTGACCAAGACCGGCGGCCCGGCCGGAACGTGCTCGCCGGGCAGGGCGAGCGAGGCCACCTCCGCCAGTTCCCGATCCCACGTGGCCCGGTCGCTGTCCGATCGGCTGCCGGTTACCGGCAGGCCGCGGTCGTGCTCAACGGCCCGCCAGTCCACGGCGACCCCCGCCCGGCTCAGCAGGTCAGCCCACTGGCTGGCCAGGTACGAGTATGGGCAGTTGAAATCCCCGTAAACGATCACCGTCATCACGGCCACCTCCATATCCATCGACGCTGCGGCGGCTATTCGAGCGGCGGGAGAGCGGTGACGAACGGAGTGTCTGCACCCACCACGCCAACCTTGGCAGCGCCGCCAGGCGAGCTGAGCGGCTCGCCGCGGCCGGGCAGCGGCTCGGTGAAGAACCGCGCGTTCTCCCCGGCGTACGCCTGCCACTTATCCGGCAGGTCGTCCTCGTAGTAGATCGCCTCCACTGGGCAGACCGGCTCGCAGGCCCCGCAGTCCACGCACTCGTCCGGGTGGATGTACAGCATCCGCTCGCCCTCGTAAATGCAGTCAACCGGGCACTCTTCCACGCATGCGCGGTCTAGCACGTCAACGCACGGCTCCCCGATCACGTAGGTCATCGCGCATCCTCTCCGTCACGCATCCTGGTCACCTTATTTTAAACTATCTATATTGTGAAAAACAAGAGCGACTACTCCAGGGATTCCGCCCTGGACGAGCAGGGAGGGCTGGGGTTCTAGCGGGCCACCTGTACGCCTGGGCCGCGCCGCTTACCGCTTCCTGGCCATACCGCCAAGAAGGAGCGCCCGGCCGGGTCGTGCTGGCAGCGGGCCGGCGCGCCAGCAAGCAGCATCGACAATGCCCGGCCGGACAAGCTCCAGGCCGCCGAAGAACCGGGCGATCTCCTCGCGGGAGCGGGGAACTGCCGGGGCGGTGGCCTGCGCGTACAGCTCTTGCACCTGCTTCACGGCGTCAGGGCTGAGGTCGTCGGTGGTGGCGTGAGAGATCACCACGACGCTGCCTGGCGCCATAGCCGCCTTGACAACGTCTACCAGCGGGTACGGCTGGTCCTCGTCCGGGATGAAATGCAGCACCGCGGTCAGCAGGATCACGACCGGCTCGCGGAGATCTATCTGGGCCCGCAGCTCCGGGTGGCCGAGGATGCCGTGGGGGTCGCGCAGGTCGCCCTGGATGGCGCAGACTCCGGGGTCTCCGCACAGCAGGGCTCGCGCATGGGAGACCACGACCGGATCGTTGTCGGCGTAGACGACGCGGGTCTCCGGAGCCAGTTCACGCGCGACCTGGCCGGGATATCACATGGCGGGCAGCCCGGTCCCGATGTCGATGACCTGCCGGACGCCCACCTCGGCGACGGCGAACCGGAGGGCGCGGGCCAGGAAGTGCCGGTTCGCCCGTGCTGCTGCCTGCGCGTCGGGCACCACGGCGAGCAGGTGCTCGGCGAAGCACCTGTCGTCTTCGTAATTGTCCTTGCCGCCGAGCAGGTAATCGTAAACGCGGCTGACGTTGGGCCTGCGCGGCCAGCCGTTACTGATCACCAGACCGTTCTCCGCGTTGTAGCCGCCGGTGATACGAGAAGAGGGAAACCGGCTGGCGGGATGCAGGTCACAGCCGCCTCAGGGCCGCCCGGACCCGTTCCATGAACTCCGGGTCCAGCGCCGCCCATCTCGACGTGCCCCACCGCAGCGGCACAGCGAACTGCGCGGTCCAGGGGCTCCGGGCACACGAGTCGGGAGCGAGTCAGGCCCGGCGGCACGGGCACCGTTCGGCCCCACGTTGCTGACCTGAGGCTGAGTACTGGTCATCGTTCGGGTTCCCTTTCCTCGCTGCTCGTGCCAGGGGGGCGCCTGCCCGCAGGACCGCTCGGCGGGCAGGTGATGTTCCGGACGAAGACCATTCCCAGCTCCGCTCAGCCGCGCGCTCATCGTGCCCCCAGGGCAGTCAGCGTGTCCGGCATCACGACGGTCACCGGGCGGCCGGGGGCGGGCAGGTTGCACACGGACAAGACTGAGTGCAGCCAGGCCCAGGCGTCGCTGGCCGCAGCGTGGAGCGGCTGCCCGAAATCGCACCACACCGCCTGGGCACCGGCCAGGCGGAAGCTGCCCCACCGGGCCGCGAGCGAGTCCACGACGCGCAAGCCCCGACCGCCTTCGGCCAGCTCACCGCCTTGCACAAGTCGCGGCGTGCCAGGCCCGCCGCCATCGCACACGACAAGCCGCGCGCCCTCCCGCCACAAGCAGTAGCCCACCAGCACCCGGCCGCCAGCTGGGCCGTGCATCACCGCGTTACCGAATAGCTCGGTCACCACCAAGGCGGCATCGGCGGCGTCGACGGGGCAGTCGTGCCCGCTTATGGCGGAGCTGATCCAGTCCCGGATCTGGCTGCCGAGCTGGGGGTCGGCGTCGAAGACCTGCCACCCGGGTCCGCGCCATCCGCCGATGATCACTGCTGCCTCCTTGCCGCCTGAATGTGTCCGCCGCGGCCCCGGGCGGATTGCTGTTCATCGCGGCTTGCCTTCAGACCGTGCAGCAGCAGTGATGAGGCCCGTCTCTGTCTGCAAGAACTCCCAGCAGGCAGGTAAGAAAGGCTCCTCGGATGGGTCTTTGGTGAGACAGATTCAAACCCTGGAGAGGACAGTTCGGACGTGACCAGGACGACATCGGCGGCGATCGGGCAGTCACCCAGCAGCGGACGGAGCGTGGCCCTGACATGCCGCACCTGCTCGTCGCGACCGGGACAGGCCTGTCCCCATGTGCTGTCCGGATGGCCAGGCACGGATCGCGGCAGCGGAAGCATCTGCGCGGTTCTCCGCGTGCCTGACAGACTCGGCGCGGCGGCCTGCTCCGTTGCGGTACGCGAGAAACGGCTGACTGACTGTATGCGGGTCTGACCGCATTGTGATCCGGTTGCCATCTCGTCCGTCCTTGTTCAGCGAGGCTGACCGGCGAGAATAATCGTCAGCCGCATCCGGGGTGCTGAGTTGGCCAGCGGTCGTGTCGCTTCACCTCTGAGCCGGGTAGACGTCATCGTGCCTGACCGCTTCCAAGCGCAGGAAGGGCTCACCAGCGACGATGTGCAAGCTGGACGGCCGGTCACTGACAACAAAGTGTTGCGGCGACGTGTTGCGGCCGGGACCGGGAAGGCCCCCGCTGGCCTCGAAGCACGATCGGCTAGATGTGAGGGACGCGTGGAGTACAGCCCGACCGTCCGGGGACGGCGCCTGATCCGCGAGATCGAGCGGCTGCGCCATGGCAGCGGCCTGTCGATGGAGGCCGCTGCGCAGCGGCTCGGCTGGAGCACCAGCAAGCTGTACCGGCTGGAGAACGGCCGGTCGCGGATCACTACCGACGACCTAGCGGACATGCTCGACCTGTACGGCGTCCGTTCCCCGCAGCGGGAGGCGCTGATCCAGCTCGGCCGTGATGCCCGCAGGCGGGGCTGGTGGACCGCCTTCAGCGACGTGTTCACCGGCAGCTACATCGCCATGGAGGCCGAGGCGGCCAGCATCCGGATCAACGCTCACCTGATGCCCGGCATCTTCCAGACACCCGGCTACGCCCACGAGATGATCAGGCGGACGCGTCCGGCGATCGGTGCGGAGGATGCCGAACGCCGGGTGGCGGCACGCACCGCCCGGCAGGACGCCCTAGCAAGCAGGCCGCAACCGCCACAAATTCACGTGATCCTGGATGAAGCGGTGCTGCACCGCCAGGTCGGCGGCCCGGCCGTGATCCGCCAGCAGCTCACCGCGCTCGCCGAGACCACGACCTGGCCGAACGTTACCCTCCAGGTGCTCCCGTTCACCGGAGGCGCCAACGCAGGCATGGACGGCCACTTCGTCATCCTCGCCTTCCCCGACCCCGAGGATCCGCCGGTCGCCTACGTCGAGGGGCTGATGGGCGACGTGTACGTGGAAGCCGCCGAGGAGGTGGACCGGTTCACCCTTGGCCTGGACCCATCTGGTCACCCAGGCTCTCGATCCGGCCGGATCCGCCGCAATGATCCGTACGCTAGCGAAGGAGCAGCAATGACAACCGCGCAGGACACGATCTTGACCCGGCCATGGCGCAAGTCCAGCCGCAGCACCGGCGGCAACGACTGCGTTGAGGTCGCCCAGGCTAGGACAAGCTGCCTGATACGCGATTCGAAGAACCCTGACGGTGCCCGCCTCGCCGTCCGGCCGCAGACGTGGGCCGCATTCATCCGTGACATCAAGCACGGCGCTTACCGCATGTAGGTTCCCGGTGAACTTGTCCAATTCCCAGTGAAGTTTTCCGCTGGATTTCCAATTGGACGTTTCTCGGTGTGACGCCCATCGATATCTGTCACATGCCAAGACTTATCTGTCACCATGATCGATTACGGCCGTGCGGCGGGCAGGCGTGACGCTCAGCTTGCTCGTGAATCCGCTGACTGCGGAAAGAGGCGGGAACTCAGGCGGTGCGGTCGATGGCGGCGGCGAGGTTGCCGGCGTAGGCGTTGAGGATTTCCTTGAGGGCCGTGTAGTGCGGTTTGGCCGGGCTGGCGAGGTAGAAGTGCCACATGCTGGCGCGGCGCCGGTGCCAGGTGGGGTCGCCGCTGGCTGCCTGGTTTTCGATGATCCGCGGTGCCAGGACGTGTTCGCCCTGGGTAATGCGCGCCCAGACGGCTTCGGAGGCGAACTGGCGTTTGCAGTCGCTCAGCTCGGGCTGGAACGGCCCTTTTGTCCGGGGGAGCTGGCTGATGATGTCCTGCCACGTTGCCGGGTCGATGCACCAGGCCTGGAGAGCGTCCCTGCGGTGCTTGTAGTTGACCAGGCCGGGGGTGGCGCTGAGCTGCCGGGCGAGCGCGTGCACCGCGAGATGGAATTCGGCGGGGCCGGTGCCCGGGGTCCAGTAGGCGGCAGCGGCGAAGGCGGTTCCGGATGAGGCTGCGATGTACCGGTGGTCGATGCCGAGGTAGGCGGCTGCTTCGGCGAGCGAGCCGCCCGCTGTCATCTGGACCAGCCGGACGGCGGCGGCGCGGCGCAGCAGCCGGGGCCGGATCCCGTTGATGTGGCGGAAGTGGCGGCGGAACCAGTCATCTTGGAGGTGTTCGGGGATGTGCTCGGGGCCGAAGGCGGTATCCCGGGCGGGCGTGCGGTCCGCGTGGTTGTGCTGGGCGGGGCGGTGGGAGGCTGGCAGCAGGGGTTCGAGGGCGTCCTGGAACCCGGCGGAGCATTCGTGCCTGGTGCGCTGGTAGCGGCGGATCCACCGCCAGCCCGGGCTGTCTTTGCTGGTGCCGCCGGGATCCCGGGCCGGGGTGAGGTGCGGGCCGAGGAGCCGCAGGTCCGGGCTGTCGAGGATGCCGGCCGCGGCGGTGATCAAGGCGGCGCAGGCGAGCGTGTCCAGGGGCGGGGTGTCATAGATCCGGTAGTTGCGGTACCGGGCGCTGCGGGCGGCGGCGTGTTCGCTGAAGGCGTCGGCGAGGACGCGGCCGGGGACCAGGGGCCGGCTCGCCGGCCAGGCCGCGCTGATAAGCCCGCTGGTCAGCCGCAGGTCCGCGAAGTACTGGGCGGGGGTGGCGGGGCCGCCGGCGCTCAGCAGGGCCGTCGGCCCGTCCGGCCGGAGCAGGTCTAGCAGGCGATTATGGACAGCGAGCAGCATGTCCAGGTCAGCTGCGGTCGCGGGGTGAGGGCGGAGGTCGAGGCGGGCTGCGCACAAGACGGGACGGCCGCCCCGGGACGTGCTCAACGTGGCGCGGCACTGTGCCGGATGCAGGCCGCTGACGCTGCTGTAAGGGATCAGGGAAGCGGGAGCGGACATGGGCGGCTGCCCGCAGGACGGGCACAGATGTTCCAGCAGGCGCCGGTGGGCCGGGCAGGCGAATACGACCGGCAGTCTCCAGGTCTTGCGCCAGGCGCCGCCGTGCCGGTCTTGGATCGGGCTGCCGTCTCCGGCCAGGCATCGCGGGCAGTACCGGGTCGCGGTGGTGAATACCCACGGGCTGGTGACCGGCCGGGTGCCCCGCTGACCGGAGGTGATCACGGGCTCCGCCTGGGGGTACCGGCCGGACAGGCTGGTGATGCACAGGCCGCCGGTCTCGGTTGCGGTGAGCCTGGTGGTGCGGGCGAAGGCGGTGGCAGCTGCGGTGTCCAGGTGCATCGCCAGGGCCCGCGGCGGGCCGGCGGCGGTGAGCCCGGTGAGCTGCAGGATCCGCAGCGGAGCCAGCCCTAGCCGGTACGCGAGCCGGAGCACGTAGCCGGGCAGAGACTCATCCGGCAGCGGGTCCAGGCTGCGGGGAAGCGGGCTCGGCTCGTTCATCGGCTGTCTTGCAGGGTCAGCCTCTGAGGCTGCCTGCTGATCCGCGGTCATCGAAGACGGTGTTGCGCCTGCGCTTGCGCTTGCCGGTGCCGGTGCTGGTGGCGTCTGGCTGGGCGGGTCCGGGCGGGATGGCGGGGATCTCGCCGGCTGTCGCGTCACGGCCGCAAGCGCCGCCGAGGCTGAGCGCGACGTTGTCCAGGAGAGCCTGGCCGAGGTGCTCGGTCCCGGTGTCGATCGCCTCCCGGCAGCCGTCTTCGATCAGGCGCTCAAGAAGGCCGACGACGCCGTTGGTGCGGCGGTAGAGGTATTCGGGCATGGTGCCGTCGGTGAGCATGCCGGGGATGGCGTCCATCAGCCGCAGCTGCTGCTCGATCCCGGCCAGGTGCCGGGTCCACGCGGTGATCTGGGGCGGGGTGTCGTAGCGGAACCGGTCCAGCTCGATCAGGTCGAACCGCCGCTCGGTCTGGGTGGCCTCCAGGCCGCTGCCGCCGGGGTGCTGTGACGGCGGGAAGATCCACTGCCCGGTGCGCGGGTCGTGGCGGCCTTCGCGGAGCAGCCCGGAGCCGGGGATGTCGACGCCGATGAGCACGAGGGTGACGTGCATGCTCATGAACGCGCGGATCAGGTCCAGGACGTCCTGGTCGTCGGCGCGGTGCATGCGCAGCCGGGTGATGTCATCCAGCAGCAGCGCCTTGGTGCCGTGGTCGCTGATGGACGCGGCGACCTGGCGGACCAGGCCGGGCAGGTCCATGTTCTTGGTGTCGGCGCCGTAGAACCCCAAGATGGCCTTGCAGGTGCTCTTGGGCTTGGCGGTGACCGGGGTCTGCACGTAGGCGACGGGGGCGTGCAGGTCACGGGTCCCGGCCATCGCAGCGGGGTTGAGGTGGCGGTGCAGGTCCAGCCAGGCGTCTTCGAAGTCCGCGGCGATCTCGCAGGCGGTCTCGGTCTTGCCCTGGTAGCCGCCGCCGGTGATCATCACCCCGGCGCGGGTGGACGGCTTGTGCTTGAGCGCGTTGGTCTCGATCCTGCCGCGCAGCACCCTGGTCACGGCCTGGCTCATCGGGGTCTGCTGCAACGGGAGGTTGGCGTGCTGGCGGCGCGATGCAGGTCGTGCAGCATCCGCCGCCGCGGTGACAGTGCCCGCCAGGCGGCCCGGTCCAGCCGCGGCGCGGGCGTGAACGAGCCCCTGGCGGCCCGCCACTGCTGCCACCCGGCCAGGGTCTCCCGCACCGGCAGCGGCCCGGGGAGCACGAACGGGACAGGGCCGCCGGAACCGGCGCGGGCCGGGTTGCCGGTCCCGGGGGTCACGACGGCTCCTGGCCAGGCCCGGCCGGCCGGTCCGGGTTCGCGCCTGGGGCCTGGTCATCGGGGATGCGCAGCCGGCTCTGGCCGCGCAGCGCATCACGCAGCAGCGGTGCCGGCTCAGGCCTGGCCGGGACCGCCGCTTCCCGCCGCCGGCGCCGCTCGGCATCGACCGCGTCCTCGGCCTGGCGTGCCCGCTGCGGCCATTGCAACGCCATCACGTTCTCTTCGCGGGCAGCCCGCTCTGCCGCGGCAGGGCCGGGCGGCCGGTCCGCGGCTGCGGCCCGCGCCTGGGTGCTTTCGCGGGCGTGCCCGGTGCGCTCGGCCCTGGTCATGCGGGTCGGCCAGCTGTCGACCGGGATGTGCGCGCCGAGCAGCCGGAGCAGCAGCGGCAGCAGTTCGGTGTCCGAGCGGGGTTTCAGGCCGGCCTGCCGGGCAGCGCGGAGCAGGTCACGGACCCGGGCGTCGCTGAAGGACGGCACCTCTCCTTCCGGCGGAAGCCCGCTCCAGCGCAGCGGCTGCCAGGCGTGGGTGGCCGGGTCCTGGAAAAAGACGGCGCGGGCATCGCGGGGATCCCGGTGGACCACCCACCGGCCCGGATACCGGCCGCCGCGGCTGGAAGGCTCATCACGGTAGGGGTCCAGGGCGCAGCCGTCGTACCACAGCCCGCGGACCTTCACCCCGCGCTGGCGATGGATCTTCACCAGATGAGCGGGCAGCAGCTGGTAGAACAGGCCGGGCTGCGGGATCTGCATCGCGAAGCCGCCCTGGCCCATGGCCGCGGCGAACAAGGTGTTCGGGCTATGGTCACCGGCCGGGTCCCAGCACGGCGCGTGCTCGCCCAGGCGCCGGTTCTGCCACACTGCCACGATCCACGTCGCGATCAGGTGCTCCATCTCATCGATGGTCAGCACCGCGTCGGCTTCCGGGTCAGCGCCGCGGTCAGCGACATCCACCCCGGTATAGCCGAGCAGGTACTCGAATAGCAGCGAGCGGATACCCCCGAACGCGCGCTCGCAAGCCTGCTTGTCGGTAGGCCGGAGTACCCGTGCCGGGAGGATGTTCGCGCCGATCACCCGCTGGACCTCCACCAGGTGATGGTTCCCTGTTAACTGAACTAACGAGGGAGTTCTCCCAGTTCAGGGGACATGTCCGTTGAGTGGCCGTTATGGTCCCTGGCGTGATCGGAGAGGATTCAGAGCAGGACCTGGCCGCCTTGGTGGTGGCCCGGGTCGGCCGCCTGGAGGAGACGGGCTCGCCGTGGGAGCCGTACCGGCTCGTTGACCCCGCTGGCGCTGTGGTCCGGCCGGCGGCACGGTTCCTGGCGGAATTGCAGGCGCTCGGGCGGTCGGAGGCGACACAGCGGTCGTATGGGAACGACCTGTTGCGGTGGTTCCGGTTCCTGTGGGCGATCGGGGTGCCGTGGGATCAGGCCACCCGGGCCGAAGCACGTGACTACTCCCGCTGGGTGCAGGCCGGCGGCAAGCCGGGGAGCATCCGCTGGGGCGAGGGCGCCGACGGGCCGGCGGCCGGGAAGCCGGCTTCGTCCGCGCCAGCGCCCAGGCCGCACCGGGTGACCGGGAAGACACCGCCCGGCCCGACATATGCGCCGGCGACCGCGGCTCATGGCGAGAGCGTGCTGCGGGCGTTCTATGACCTGCACGTCGAGACCGGGCAGGGCCCGATGGTCAACCCGTTCCCGCTGGTGCGAGAGCGACGCCGCAGCCGGGCCGGGGCGCACCGCAGCCCGATGGACCCGCCCCGCAACCAGCGCACCGGGCTCTACCGGCCCAAGCTCGTCCAGCGGTCGCCGCGGTGCATCCCGGACGAGAAGTTCAACGAGCTGTTCGCTGCGCTGGGGTCGCACCGCGACCGGGCGCTGGTGGCGTTCTGGGTGTCCACCGGTGCCCGGGCCTCGGAGCTGCTGGGGGCGCGCTGCGGAGACCTGGATGCCGGATCCCAGCTGATCACGGTGATCCGCAAGGGCACCCGGGTGATGCAGCCGCTGCCGGCCTCGCCGGACGCGTTCGTGTGGCTGCGGCTCTATCAGGCCGAGTTCCACGGCCTCATGCCAGCAGGGCGGGACGACCCGTTGTGGTGGACGCTGCGGCGGCCGTTCCGGCAGCTGACTTACCACGCCGCCCGCGCGATGTTCACCCGCGCCGGCGCCCTGCTGGGCGCCAACTGGTCGCTTCACGACCTGCGTCACACGGCGGCATACAGAATGGCCAGGGACGAGGGCATGCCACTGACCGACGTGCAATGGATATTGGGCCATGCGCAGCTCACCACCACGCAGATCTATACCTCGGCCCCGCTCGAGGAGACGATCGCCAGCGTCCTGGCTCACCACGCCCGCCGGGCCGCGGCCCCGTCGCTGCCCGCCGGGGGCGCGCCGGAATACCGGCCCGAGTCGCTGGACGTGCTGTTCCCGGGAGAATCACAGTGACCGCGGCAGCCCAGGCCGAGGCTAAGACGAGAGCGGCTGACGGCCGCGGGCCGCGCCTCCCGGACCGGCGGGACCTGTTCGAGCTGCGCAGGCAGTTCCCGCCGCGGGCCAACCCGGCGTCGTGGCCGGAGACCCGGGCCTCCCAGGGAGGCGTCCTGGCCAGGGTGCTCGCCGCGCCGTTCACCTTCGAGGACGCCAACTACCAGGCTGACATTCGCCGGGGTATCTGCGGCGTGCTGGACTGGCTGGCCGCGATGCCGGGCCAGACTTGGCAGCAGCGGTGGATGGCCTCCGGCTCGGAGCAGTCCGCCGACTGGCGGGTGCTGGCGGCCGCGCCGACCGCGGCCGGACGAAGCGGCACCGCCGTCCGCAGGCTTCAGCACCGGTGTTCCAAGGGCCTGTCCGTGCTGATCAGCGCGGACGTGATCCGGCCCAGCGTGGGCTGGCTGCTGTCCACCCCGTCGCCGAAGAACCTGGCCGCCGCGCTGGCGCGCACCCGCGACCCCGAGGGGTTCGCCACGCTGGACGAGCTGTGCCGCAAGCATGCCACGGGCGAGGCGACCCGGCAGATCGCGCTAGCCCGCATCGCCATGATCATGGCCGCGAAGGGCGGGCGGGCCGTCGACATCACCATCGGAGACTGCCTGGAGATGGTGCAGGCATCCGCGGAAGCCGCCCAGGCGGCAGGACGCGGCAACGGATACCGCAGCTCGTTTTTCTACCAGCTTGTCCGCTCGCTGGGCCGGTTCCCCGACAACGCCCCTGCCACCACCCGGGCGTTCCACGTCTCCGGCCAGCTGAGCACCGGGGAGATGGTCGACCGTTACGGCATCCAGTGCAGGCCGGTCCGGGACCTGCTGGTGGACTACCTGCGGGAGTTCGAGGTCAGCCACGACTACGCCACCCTGCGCTCCCTGTCGTTCGTGCTGGCCAGGATGTTCTGGCGCGACCTGGAACTGCACCACCCCGGCATCAGCTCACTGAACCTGTCCCCGGACGTCGCCGCGGCGTGGAAGCAGCGGGTCCTGGTGAAGGAGAACACCGCTGTCGAGGACGGCGAGCTCGTCGTGCGCCAGGCGCCGCGGCAGTCCGCGATCCAGTATCTGGGCAACGTCCGCTCGTTCTATCTCGACATCGCCCAGTGGGCCGCGGACGATCCGTCCCGGTGGGGTCCGTGGGTGGCGACCTGCCCCATCCGGGACGGTGAGCTCACCAGGGCCCGCAGCAAGGCCGCCGCCGCGCGCAAGTCGCGGATGGACCAGCGCACCCGCGAGCGCCTCCCCGTGCTACCCACCCTGATCACCGCCGCCGAGAACCGCCGCGCCCGTGCCGCGCAGCTGCTCGCCGCGGCGGCCGGCGCCGTCCCGGGCCAGGAGTTCACCGCCGGGGGCGAGGTCCTGCGCCGGTCGCCGCGCACGCCGGAGACAGCGAGCCACCTGTGGGCCGAGGATCCGGCTGCCGGCAAGCGTCGCGATCTCAAGGGCGAGGAACGACGTGCCTTCTGGGCCTGGGCTGCCGCCGAGGTCCTGAGACTGACCGGCATCCGCATTGAGGAACTGACTGAGCTCTCTCACCATAGCCTGATCCAGTACCGGCTTCCCGCTACCCGCGAGCTGGTTCCGCTGCTGCAGATCGCCCCGTCGAAGATGGATGAGGAGAGGCTCCTGGTCATCCCCGGAGCTGGCGGACGTCCTCGCCGCTATCGTCACACGGGTCCGTGAGCCCGGCGGCGGAATACCCCTGGTGTCGGCCTACGACACCCACGAAAAGGTGTGGAACCCGCCGATGCCGCTGCTGTTCCAGTGGCACTGGCGGCTGGAGGACCGGCCGCTGAGCGCCGCCGCCATCCGCCGCCTGCTCAACGACACCCTCGCGGGCAGCGAGCTGACCGACGCCCGCGGGGACCCGCTGCGGTTCACTCCCCACGATTTCCGGAGGCTGTTCATCACCGATGCGGTCATGCACGGCATGCCGCCGCACATCGCACAGCTTGTCGCAGGTCATCGCGACATCAACACCACGATGGGCTATAAGGCCGTTTACCCCGAGGAAGTCATCAGCG